>OLRS01000003.1_pt1 | contig 270305 bp, 208 predicted proteins | sample 1673171 | NCBI WGS metagenome assembly OLRS01 (sample SAMEA3136762, study PRJEB25190) | human gut metagenome | biome: human gut; feature: human-associated habitat; material: faeces | place: Austria | collected 2013
GTTCTTTGTAATTTCGTTTACAATATCAGCTTTAGTCATTTTTCTTTAAAAAAAATATTATTACTATAGTTTCCTAATTTTTTGGACTGCAAATATATAGCTTTTTACGCTCTCTAAAAAATATATTCTGGACAATTTTCTAAAAAAGTCTTTTGATTAAGGTTTGTTGGGGGAAAAAGAACTATTTTTGTGCTGTAGGAAGGGCTACACGCTTTTATATTAGGGATGTAGCCATAAATTGTGAAGAAGTTAGCCATCCAAGGCGAAAGACGTTGCCCTTTTTAGACTTTTATAACTATCTGTAATAGAGATGAATATATTTAGTGAGAAATTGATAGCCTGGTATGCCGAAAACAAGCGTGAATTGCCTTGGCGGAATACCACCGACCCTTATATTATATGGATTTCAGAGATTATACTGCAACAGACCCGGGTAGCGCAGGGTTATGATTATTTTTTGCGTTTTATCCATCGTTTTCCTGATGTGAGGGCCTTGGCCGAAGCACCGGAAGATGAAGTGATGAAATGTTGGCAAGGATTGGGGTATTACTCCCGTGCCCGCAATCTGCATGCGGCGGCAAAAAGCATGAATGGTATTTTTCCGGTCACTTATGAAGGGGTGCGTGCGCTGAAGGGGGTAGGGGACTATACTGCTGCGGCTATCTGCTCATCCGCTTACGGTATGCCTTATGCTGTGGTGGACGGGAATGTGTATCGTGTGCTTTCCCGCTATTTCGGCATCGATACGCCGGTGGACAGTGCGGAAGGCAAGAAACTGTTTGCTGCTTTGGCTGATGAGATGATGGATAAATCGCAGCCTGCTGTCTACAATCAGGCGATAATGGATTTCGGCGCCATACAGTGTACGCCGCAATCGCCGAATTGCCTGTTTTGCCCTTTGGCGGACAGTTGCTCCGCCCTGAAGGAGGGTACGATAACGAAGTTGCCCGTAAAGCAGCATAAGACGAAAACTACCAATCGTTATTTTAACTATATATATGTACGTGTGGGCGCGTGTACCTATTTACATAAGCGGACGGAGGATGATATTTGGAAAAATCTTTTCGAATTTCCGCTGATAGAGACGGAAGTGCCTGTGACGGAAGAAGAGTTTCGTGAATTGCCTCAGGTACGTGCGCTTTTTGCAGACGGGGAGGTCTCGGAATTGCGTTTAATCAGTGGAAATGTGAAGCATGTGCTCTCCCACAGGGTGATTTATGCCAATTTCTATGAAGTGTTTTTACCGGAAAAATCCACTTCTTTTTCTGCCTTCCAGCGGGTGAGAACAGAGGATTTGGAGCAGTATGCGGTCTCTCGCCTGGTGCATGCCTTTCTGGAGAAATATCTATAAAAGTTGCGCTAACTCTTGCATTGTGTGATTATTCTGTTTAATTTTGGCAGCAAATTCAAATAAAAAGAAAAAGGCTTATGTCAGTAAATAAAGTAATATTGATTGGAAATGTAGGTAGAGACCCTGAAGTAAGATACCTTGATACCGGTATCGCTGTGGCTTCTTTGCCTTTGGCTACTACAGATCGTGCATACACATTGGCTAACGGTACGCAGGTACCCGAACGGACGGAATGGCACAATCTGGTACTTTGGCGCGGACTGGCAGAAACAGCCGAAAAATATGTGCATAAAGGGGATAAACTTTATGTGGAAGGCAAGATCCGTACCCGTTCATACGATGACCAGACCGGCGCAAAGCGCTACGTTACGGAAATCTTTGTGGACTCTATGGAAATGCTGAGCCCCAGAGGAACTGCTGCACCGGGTGCTGCCGCTTCGCAACCGGGTATGTCACAAGGTGCTCCTGCACAACCCATGGCACAATCGCAGGTAACCCCTGCACAAGATAATGCAACGGACGATTTACCGTTCTAATTGTTTAACTAAAACCAAGATCTTTGGACCCAGACGCTTATTTATGCCAGTTGGCAAATGTTTTTAATGGTATATCCGTACATAGCCCTACTATTTCGGCAATCATCGCCATTGTGTTGGCAGGCTTGCTGTTGCTCGTATCCGGCTTTGCCTCAGCTTCAGAAATAGCCTTTTTCTCTCTTTCTCCATCCGACCTGAACGCCATTGACGAGAAGAAACACCCCTCGGACGAGAAAATTCGCAAACTACTGGATGACACGGAAAGGTTGCTGGCAACCATTCTGATAACGAATAATTTTGTGAATGTAACCATCATCGTGCTCTGCAACTTCTTCTTCATGAGCGTGTTTGAGTTTCATTCTCCTATTGCGGAATTTCTGATACTGACCGTCATCCTGACCTTCCTGCTGCTTCTTTTCGGTGAAATCATGCCGAAGATTTATTCAGCCCAGAAGACGTTGGCTTTCTGCCGTTTCTCCGCCCCGGGTATCTGGATGTTTCGTTCCCTCTTTTATCCGGTAGCTTCCATGCTGGTGCGTTCCACTTCATTCCTGAACAAGCATTTTGCCCGCAAAAACCATAATATCTCGGTAGACGAGCTTTCTCACGCCCTTGAGCTGACGGATAAGGCGGAGCTGAAGGAAGAGAATAATATTCTGGAGGGTATCATTCGTTTTGGCGGTGAAACGGCGAAGGAGGTGATGACTTCCCGTCTGGACGTAGTCGATCTGGATATCCGCACGCCTTTCAAGGATGTATTGCAATGTATCATCGAAAATGCTTATTCCCGTATTCCTATTTATTCCGATAACCGGGATAATATTAAGGGTATCTTATATATCAAGGACCTGCTGCCTCATTTGAATAAGGTGGATTTCCGTTGGCAGTCACTGATACGTCCGGCCTATTTTGTTCCGGAAACCAAGATGATTGATGATTTGTTGCGTGATTTTCAGGCCAATAAGATTCATATAGCTATTGTGGTTGATGAATTCGGCGGTACTTCGGGAATTGTGACAATGGAGGATATCATCGAAGAGATAGTAGGGGAGATTCACGACGAATATGATGATGAAGAACGTACGTATGCAGTGCTGAACGATCATACGTGGGTGTTTGAAGCCAAAACTCAGTTGACGGACTTTTATAAGATTACGAAGGTGGACGAGGAAGTCTTTGATGAAGTAGCGGGTGATTCTGATACGCTTGCAGGATTACTGCTGGAACTGAAAGGTGAATTTCCTTCCCTGCATGAAAAGGTTACCTACGATCACTATGAATTTGAAGTCCTGGAGATGGATAACCGCCGTATTCTTAAAGTGAAGTTCACCATCAATACTCCTCCGTCGGATTCCGATAAGAAAGATTGATTTATAAAATAATATGTCTCTTTTCATACAACATACGTATCCTTCATATAAGTGGGGAGTCTGGAAGATGGACGAAACACTGGATGAACTGCTGAGCATGCTTCCACAACAGGAAACATACCTGGAGGGGTTGCAACGTTTCTCTGCTGAACATCGCCGTCTGGAGTGGCTGTCGGTTCGTGTATTGCTGTTCACTCTATTGGGAGAGGAAAAGGAAGTTGCTTACTATCCCAGCGGAAAGCCGTATCTGGCAGATAAATCTGCATCTATCAGTATTTCTCATACACGTGGGTATGTATCGGTGATTATCGGTGAAGCCGGTAAGGAAGTGGGCATTGATATAGAACAATACGGTGAACGGGTACATAAGGTGGCGCATAAGTATATGCGTACTGATGAACCTCTGTCTTCGTATCAGGGGACCGATACCTGGGCTTTGTTGCTTCATTGGTCGGCCAAAGAAGTGATGTTTAAATGTATGAATACACCGGAGGTTGATTTCCGGGAGCATCTGCGTATTTTTCCTTTTACGGTTACTGAAAAAGGAGCCTTCTCAGCTGAAGAGTACAGAACGCCGGAACAGCGTAAATTTGAAATTCGCTATATGTTGCATCCGGACTTTGTGCTGACCTGGCAAGTCGATTAATTTTAAAAACATGATACTATGAAACTACAACGCTATTTCTGTATTCTTCTTCTCTGCTTGCCTGTGCTGGTTTATGCACAGTCGGATAAAACTGTTACGGTCAGCTATGAACGGTCTGCCAAGGAGGAAGTGACTTTCTATGCCGAAACTCAGTCGCACACGCCTTATACGGTATCTATGACTTTTTCCCGGTTGAGTAATACTACCTCTTCTGAAGGAGAGATTTATGATGCCGTTATCCATTATGGCAAAACACGTCTGCTGACTTTGCGTCCGACTACGGAAAATGTTTCGATTGGATTCTCATATCGTTATACCTATAAAAAGGGAAATAACCGCTTGAAGACGGATACCAGTTTTGTGTATCTCTTCCCTCTGGCACAAGGGAAGGTAGTCCGTGTGAATAAGATGGTGTCTTTAGAGAAATTCCTTGGGAAGGAAGGGGAGAAACGTGTTACAGGTCTCGGCTTTTCCACGACTGTCGGAGATACAATTTTTGCTGCCCGTGGCGGACTCGTGACGGAAGTTGTTGATAACTCCGCTTCCACTTCCGAAAATACATCGTTTCATTCGACGGAAAATTATCTGGAGGTTTTCCATAAGGACGGGACTTTTGCCCGTTACAAATTATTTCAGAATGGAGGGATCTTTGTCTCTCCGGGTGAAAAGGTGATTCCGGGACAGCCGCTTGGCATCATTGGCGGGGAAAACTACAAGCAGGGTTCCCACTTACGTTTTAGTATTTATTGTCCCGATCAGCCGGATTACTCGTATGTACCTGATTTTTGTCTTTCTCCCGAGGAAACAGGCAAACCTGAAGAGCGGGTGATGTATAAGTCTTGGCATCCTACCGCAATTGTCATACAGGAGATGAATAAAAAAGAGAAGAAGAAATTTCTGTCAAAGGAATGAATCGTTGACAAAAAGATAGTAAAATACTTGTTTGTTTCTATTTAAATGCTTATATTCGACCCGTTGAATAATTTATATGGGTCTTTTTGTTAACTAAATGTCAAAATAATAAGCAAGCACTATGGAATTACCTTTTGCAGAGTCTTGGAAAATTAAAATGGTGGAGCCCATTCGGAAGAGTACCCGCCGGGAACGTGAACAATGGCTGAAAGAAGCCCATTACAATGTGTTCCAGCTGAAATCCGAACAAGTATATATCGATTTGATTACCGACTCCGGTACGGGAGCAATGAGCGATCGCCAATGGGCGGCGATGATGCTGGGCGACGAAAGTTATGCGGGTGCCTCCTCTTTCTTCAACCTGAAAGAAGTAATCACTCGTCTGACTGGTTTTGAATATGTCATTCCCACCCACCAGGGGCGTGCTGCCGAGAATGTCCTTTTCTCCTATCTGGTGCACGAGGGGGATATCGTTCCGGGCAACTCTCACTTTGATACCACAAAGGGGCATATTGAGGGCCGGAAGGCCATTGCTTTGGATTGTACTATTGATGAAGCGAAAAATACCCAGTTGGAAATACCTTTTAAAGGCAATGTAGATCCAGTGAAACTGGAAAAAGCGTTGCAGGAGCATGGTGACCGTATACCGTTTATCATCGTTACCATTACGAACAACACGGCCGGCGGACAGCCCGTATCCATGCAGAACCTTCGTGAAGTCCGTGCTCTTGCGGATAAGTATAATAAACCTGTATTGTTTGACTCCGCGCGTTTCGCAGAAAACGCTTACTTCATCAAAATGCGTGAAGAGGGCTACAGTGGTAAAACGATAAAGGAAATTACTAAAGAAATGTTTGATCTGGCTGACGGTATGACTATGAGCGCCAAGAAAGACGGTATCGTCAATATGGGAGGCTTTATTGCTACACGAAAAAAAGATTGGTACGAAGGTGCCAAAGGCTTTTGCGTGCAATATGAAGGGTATCTTACTTACGGTGGTATGAATGGTCGTGACATGAATGCACTTGCCACAGGGCTGGATGAGAATACGGAATTTGATAATCTGGAAACCCGCATCCGGCAGGTGGAATATCTGGCAAAGAAGTTGGATGAATATGGTATTCCTTATCAGCGTCCTGCAGGCGGACATGCCATTTTTGTGGATGCAACGAAGGTGCTGACGCATGTACCGAAGAATGAATTTCCGGCACAGACTCTAACGGTTGAGCTATATCTTGAAGCTGGTATCAGAGGATGTGAAATCGGCTATATCCTGGCGGACCGTGATCCGGTTACCCGTGAGAACCGTTTTACCGGATTGGATTTATTGCGCCTGGCTATTCCCCGCCGCGTCTATACGGATAATCACATGAATGTGATAGCGGTGGCGCTGAAAAATGTTTTTGACCGTCGTGAAAGCATTACAAATGGAGTCCGCATTGCTTGGGAGGCTCCCCTGATGCGTCATTTCACTGTTCAATTGGAACGTACATAATCACTTTCTTTTTCATAATATCAATGAGGTTGCCCGGGTTCATAGGTTGAAGGGGTAACCTCATTTCTTTTATTTATCTTCTTTCTCGTTATTCATTCTGTAACTTAATGCTCCCGACGGGCATTTCTTGATTTGAGCAATCAATTCTTCCGTCGTTGCGTTTTCAGCCGTTATCCACGGTTTTTCTTTCGGATGATACACATTCGGAAGGGTCTTGGTACAAATGCCTGCATGTTGGCACAGTCCGGGTTGCCAGATAATGGTCACTTCCCCGTTCGTATATTCTTTCTTTATATTCATAACTGTTTATTATTGAATGTGAATACCTTTCATTACAATTCTTTTCCATTCAGGATGTTTGTGAATGTATCCCGCTACAAACGGGCAGAGAGGTACTAATCTAAGTCCTTGTTTTTCTATATCTTTTAATGTTTTTTCTACTAACTGGCTGCCGATGCCTTTACCACCCAGTTGAGTGGGCACTTCGGTGTGTGTCAGGTAAATCTCTCCATTCGTTGATTTCATATACTCAATCTTTGGAGTATATTTCTCGACATGGAACTCATATTGGTGACGTTCTTCATTGTCAATCAGTTCATAATCTGCTTCCATAACTCTTCGTATTAATCGTTTACTGTATGTTATAACATACGGATAATAAAATTTGTTTTGGGAAAGCTACAGAATAAAATGTCCGGGCGAAATCCCTTCGACCGGACACCATTCAAATAAACTTGGCAGAGTTTATTGTTCCTTACTTTCTTTGAAGCAGAGTGGATGAATGAAATGATGGGACGATTTGCCCGTTTCATTAGACTCAACGCTTTTTCCTCGAAAGCAGTGATAAAAACAGTGCATGGCAGGTCTTCTGACTTGTTTCTGTTGCCAGGCGCCTTCCCGGAAGCGGACTTCCAGTGGCTATTGGTAGTTTGCCTGCAACCTATCATGAAACTTACAGCAGCGGGACTGTTCAGGATTTGCACCTGATTCCCTTTTAATTACCGTCTCCGAACAAAGACAGTAAACCAATGCATTGCAAAGATAAGGAAAAAAGTGATTAGTGGTTAGTGATAAGTGATTAATTTTTTAATTCCTATCACAAACTGCTAATCACTAATCCCTTACCACTAACCGCTTCTTACTTTTCCTTTGCCAGTGTGAATACGAATTCCAATCCGCCACCCTGGTTGTTCTTGGCCGAAATGGTACCTCCATGGATGATTACCGAGTTCTTTACGATAGCCAATCCCAATCCTGTGCCACCCAGTTTGCGTGAACGTCCTTTATCTACCCGGTAGAAGCGTTCGAATAAGCGGTTCAGATGTTCGGGAGAGACACCTACGCCGGTATCGGCAAAACTGAAATAGTAGAAATTCTCGTCCTCGCGGAAACAGCTGATGTTGATGCATATATCCGTGCCTGCATAGGCAATGGCATTGTCCATCAGGTTGCGGAAAATGGAGTATAGCAGGGAGTAGTTTCCCCGTAGTTGTATCTTCGGCTTTAGGGAGTTGACTACGGTGATATGCTTTTCTTCCAGTTCCAGGGCTACCTCGTTTATAATATTGCCTACCAGCAGACTGATGTCTACTTTCTCCATGTCGATCATGTTGGCGGCTTCGTCCATACGCGTTAATACGGAGATGTCGCGTAGCAGTCGGCTCAATCGGTTGCTTTGGGCGTAGCATCGCTCCAGGAATGTCTGCATCTTCTCCCGGGAAATGTTTTCATTGTTGACGATGGTTTCCAGATATCCCTGTATGCTGCTGACCGGGGTCTTCAGTTCATGTGCGATGTTCTGCGTCAACTGGCGTTTCAGGCGGATCTGCTCTTCTTCCTGGGTGACGTCGTTGATGGATATCTCGAAGCTTAAGTCCTGGAATATGATGCATTCCACAATAAACATACGTCCATTCTTATTGATGTTGATAGACATACGCTTTTCTTCCTTTCCCGGACGCTTGGGAGTCTTGTTGATGAAATCCGTGATTTTCTGGAACTCATTGATGGAGAATATTTCCTCCGTTGTTTGCAGGTTGGAGTCCGAAATCAGGTTGCTGTACTGTGTGAACAGGTTGTTGACCAGGATTTCTTTCTTGTCTTTATTGAATACGCCCAATCCTTCATGCGAGGTTTGTAAGTGGGTGATCAGTTTCTCCCGTTCAATGTATAGCGCCTCTTTTGTTTCTCGCAATCGCTTGTATATCTGGATGATATGTTGCGAAATCTCTCCCAGTTCGTTGTGCGGAAAGGCGGATTGCATATCTGTTTCCACAGGTTCATTCTTATCGGCACGTTTGGCAAACTCACGTAGCTGATTGATGGCTGTCCCCAGTTTAGAGGTGAATTTGTAGAAGATGAATATTAATAGCAATGATACGATGACGGTAAACCAAATGTAGTGCTGGTCTGCTGCAAGGTGTCGTATAAGGTTCAGGTCATAGGGGAGGGCGGAACGTATGATGTAGCCCTCATAGAGTGTGGCAGAATAGAAATAGGGCACTCCCGTTGTTTCGGAAGTACGACGTACGTCATATCCTTTTCCTTCTGCCAGCGCCTTTTGCACTTCCGGGCGATTGATATGATTGCCCAACTTCTGATTTTCGTAGCTGTCATATAATACGTCACCCTGTACATCAACTACCGTAATACGTAGATCCTGTTTGATGTACTTTTGCAGGTACTGTTCCAAGGTTCTATCCCATAAGCTGTCCGGGATGTGGGCAAGCTCCTGGTGCAACCGTTCATTATAGTCCTGTAGCTGTATATCCAGCAGATCTATTTTATATTCTTTTTCACGCTGGTATTGATATGCCAGGAAGCATCCGGCAAATACCAGAAACAGTGAAATGACCGAAAGAAACAACTTCCGGCTGAACGACAGGAAATGTGTGGTATTATTCAGCTTCGAAGCAGTATCCATATCCTAAGCGAGTTACGATGCATTTACCATAAATACCTATTTTCTTACGCAAACGGGTGATATTCACATCAATGGTGCGGTCCAGTACATAGACCTCGTCGCTCCATATCCGTGCCAGTATATCTTCGCGGGAGAATACGCGTCCTTTGCTCTGGAGGAGTAAAAGTAATATCTCAAATTCCTTTTTGGTGAGAGGGGCTTCTTCCCCGTCGATACTTACTTTCTTTTTCACAATATCAATGACTAACGTTTTGTAGCTGATTTGTTCAGGTGCCCGTTCGGGTTCTCCTTGTTGGGTGCGGCGCAATACAGCTTTGACGCGTGCAATGACTTCACGCAGCGAGAAAGGTTTGGAGATGTAGTCATCGGCCCCCAGATTGAAACCGGTTACCGTATCATTTTCCGTGTCCTTGGCGGTGATGAATATAATAGGTACCTGAGCGGTCTGCTTATCTTTCTTCAGTAAGCTGGCCATTTTGAAACCGGATATTTCTCCCATCATCACGTCCAGCAGCAACAGGTTGTAGCTACCGATATCCATTTTCAACGCCTCTTCGGCAGAGTTGGCCATATCCACTTCATATCCTTCATTTTCAAGGTTGAATTTCAGGATCTCGCAAAGGTCCTCTTCATCGTCTACAACTAAAATACGATAATCGTTCATTGCTTTTTCTAATTAATATGAGGTATTCAAAACAAATTCTCCTACCACAAAGTTATACTTTATTTCTTTTCAGCGACAAAGGTGCGGTGTTTTTGTTACGGGAAAGTGAAACACGTGTTACAATTTGGTTACATTTTTGCTTTTACAGGATGAAAATAGAAATTCAATCCAATGCAAAGAAACAAAAAAATGATAGTTGTATAGCAGGGAATGAAGATATGATAAATTCGGTTGAAATATATATTTTACGATAATAAACCGAATTTGCTATGAGAAAGAACCAATTATACAGCGAAGAGGAAATGAGGGGAGAATATTCTTAAAAATGACTCTCAAGAAAAAAATGTGGAGCAAAATGTGGAGCGGACTTTTAAATCTGGCATGAAGTGTGAGAAATCCGAGGATTTTTCAGTAAATTTGTATTTAAGATAAACATATAATAATATGAAGGAATTGGCAAGTATTGATTTTCAGCGTCATAAATGGCGTATTTCTATCTTGACGGGTCTGTTGGTGATTGTTGTGGCAGGTTCCTTTTGGCTGAATACAGCTCCGTTCCGTTCCGGTTTTGAGATAACGGATGAGTTGGGAGGCAACATCTTTCCTTCCAGCATTCTTTCTGTAGCGACGACGGATGCGCAAGTCATAGTTCCGGCTGATTCCTTATATGTAGGTAATTCTAAATCCTGTATTTCTATCCGGATTCGTTCGGGGAAGGCGTATAGCAGGGTACGTATTGAAGTTTCTGAAACTCCGTTCTTTTCCCGTTCCGTATCAGAGTTTGTGTTGGCTAAACCACGGACGGAATATACGATTTATCCCGATATTATCTGGAATTATGAAGCGCTGAAGAATAATAACCAGGCGGAACCGGTTAGTGTGGCTGTAAAGGTAGAAATGAATGATAAGGATTTGGGGCAGCGGGTTCGTACTTTTTCTGTCCGCAGCATTAATGAGTGCTTGTTGGGGTATGTTACGAATGGGACTAAGTTTCATGATACAGGAATTTTCTTTGCGGCATACGTTAATGAGGAGAATCCGATGATTGACAAATTGTTGCGTGAAGCACTGAATACACGCATTGTCAATCGTTTCTTGGGCTATCAGGGTGGCAATGCTGAAGTGGTGGACAAGCAAGTTTATGCTTTATGGAATGTGCTTCAAAAGCGTAATTTCCGTTACAGTTCCGTTTCCAATACCAGTTTGTCCAGCAATGTAGTCTTTTCCCAGCGGGTCCGTACGTTCGATGATGCACTGGAGTCTTCGCAGATTAACTGTGTGGATGGTAGCGTGCTGTTTGCTTCCTTGCTTCGTGCCATTAATATAGAACCTATATTGGTTCGTACTCCGGGACACATGTTTGTGGGGTATTATACGGATGCCGGTCGCAAGAATATGAACTTCCTTGAAACTACTATGATTGGAGATGTGGATCTGGATGATTTCTTTCCGGATGAGAAGCTGGATTCAACGATGGTAGGTAAATCACAGAATCAAATGTCACGGCTAACATTCGATAAGTCTAAGCAATACGCTAATAATAAGTATAAGCAAAATGAAGAAGGAATACATTCCGGGAAATTGAATTATATGTTTTTGGAGATTTCTAAGGATGTGAGAAGGAAGATACAGCCTATTGGAAAGTAGGCAAATATCCGGATAAATGTATGATTAAAAGCTGTTGACAAAAAATACATCAGAGAATTTCTTAAAGTGTTAGGTTAAGTTCTTTGGGAACTTGGCGCATTATCTCCATTGTAAGCTTTAGCTGAGTATGGAAAAGATATCCCAAATAATGCAAGCAATACTAATGATAAGAAAAAATTGTTTTTCATAAGCTCTATAATTTGGATTTATTTGCAAATATATAAATAATTTTAATATTCATTGAACAGAATGTATTAAAAATATGTAAGTAAATGTTAAAACAACCATTTTCATTCTTTGGTAAACCAGAGATTATCGCGCCAAATATATAATATATTGACTCATTTGAAGCTTTATTTGATTTTAATATAGTGATGTTAGCATTATATTGATGTTTAAGTAAGAATATACGTAGCTGTATTTAGTAATACGATCTTGTTTATTTGTCTATTTAATATTATTCGTATAACTGTATGTGTAGGGAATTTTATGTTTTATATATATAATTTCTGATAATGAAAATAGAGAATAGTAGAAATTAAAGACAAATATCTGAAAATATGACTATTTGTTTTTGTTAATTAAGTAAAATATTGATATTAGATTATTAATTGAAAGGGAGAGGAAATATTAATCTATCAATAAGATTATCTGTTTTGAGCAATATATAATTCATAGGTGAATTTATTCATTTGTCGTGTGTTGTAAATTAAATATCAGATTATTAAGCAAATAGTAAAATAAATAAATAAATTCTTTTTTAGAATGTGATAAGCAATAAGTGTTCGGTATATTCTTGCATAATTTTCTTGCGCCAAGTTCCCAAAGTACTCAACAAGCAAAGAAAATTACAGGTAAGGTCGTAGATGCGACAGGTGAACCGATCATTGGTGCCAGCGTATTGGTAAAGGACACCGGTACGGGTGCTGTGACTAATCTTGATGGTAATTTTTCAGTTGATGCTTCAGTGGGTAACACATTAGTAGTATCTTTCGTTGGTTATAGAACTGTAGAGGTTAAAGTTACAAATGCTTCTTCTTATGCAGTGACTATGCAGGATGATTCACAAACATTGAATGAAGTTGTTGTAACGGCAATGGGTATTAAAAGAGAGAGAAAATCTTTAGGTTATGCCATTGATGATGTGAATGCAGAAGAACTTATGAAAAATAAGAGTGTAAACCCTATTAACTCTTTGGCAGGTAAGATTGCTGGTGTTAATATTACGCAAAGTGGTGGTGCTGCTGGTTCAGGTTCTCAAATCATCCTTCGTGGCGGTACTTCGCTTGAACGTGATAATCAACCGGTTTTTGTTGTGGATGGTGTAATCTATGATAATTCTACTACAGTGGTTGGTAACTCTGCTTTTGATGGTAGTACATCGACGTCTTCTACGCAATCAAATCGTGTAATGGATATCAATCCGGAGGATATTGAGAATATGTCAGTCCTTAAAGGTCCTGCTGCCGCCGCACTTTATGGTTCTCGTGCTGCTGCGGGCGTTGTTATCATTACTACTAAAAAAGGAAAAGAAGGTGCCGTTGAGGTAAATTTCTCCACTAAATATATTACCCAATGGGCTAAGTATCTTCCTAAAGTACAGAATAGATATAAAAGAGGTTTTGCTGAAGACCAATATACGGATGGTAAATATACCGGGACGAGCTATAATGACTTTAGTTATAACTCCTGGGGAGAGACCATAACGGATGGTACTCCCATTTATGACAATATCGGTGATTTCTTCCAACAAGGCGGTGCTTGGGATACCAATGTAAGTGTAGCTGGAGGTTCTAAAAATAGTAGTTTTTATCTCTCGGGTTCTTATTATAATCAAGATGGCATTATTCCAACCACGGGTTATGAAAAAGCAACATTCCGTTTCAATGGTGAGCAAAAGTGGAAAATATTCACTTTTGGTGCAAATGTGGCATATTCTCAGGCAAATACCGATAAGACTCTGACTTCGGCAGGACTTTATGGTTCGGATGGTTCGGGCACAATGACAAGCGTATACCGTTGGTCACCCACTGATGATATGACCCATTATCTGAATGAAGATGGTACTCGATATCGTATGTTCGGCGATCGCCTTGATGTGGTTGATGAGCGTACTAATCCTTATTGGATTCTAAATAAGAATAAGATGAAAGATAATACTGAGCGTTTCACTGGTAACTTCAATGTCAAGGCTGATATTACAGATTGGTGGTGGATTAGCTATCGCATGGGGATTGACTCATATACTACTGACAATTCAAATACACTTGGGGCTGGTGGTGTTTATAAACTACAATGGCAAAAAGGCATGTATAGTGAAAATTCTTATCGTTACAAATATCTTTCTACCAATTTGATGACAAACTTTGCTAAGCAATTCGGAAACTTTAATTTTAATTTGATGTTGGGTACTTCTACCGATGATACTCGTACGTGGTCTAATTACCGGATGGCTTGGAATTTTGAGGTTCCTAATTTTTATGCGTTTGATAATGCTACAAGTGAGAATCGTAATTTCTCAAGTGCACGTTCTCAAAAACGCCTTGTAGGTGTGTTCGGTGAATTTCGTGCAGACTGGAAAAGTACTTTGTTTCTGACTGTATCTGGCCGTAACGACTGGTCTTCTACGCTGCCTGTTGAAAATCGCTCTTATTTCTATCCATCTGTAAGTGGTAGCGTTGTATTTACGGAATTTCTTCCCAAATCAGACTGGTTATCTTTTGGTAGAATTCGTGCGAGTTGGGCGCGTGTAGGTAAAGATACAAGCCCATATTCATTGGACACTGCATTGTGGCCGAGCCAATCATTCCTTGGAGGTTTTACAGGTGTTAGTAATTACTGGCAAGCGGGCAATGCTGCATTGAAACCTGAGATTACTGAATCTACAGAAATTGGTCTTGAATTGCGCTTTTTCAACAATCGTTTGAAATTCGACTATGCGTTTTATACTAATAACTCTTATGACCAAATAATGTCACCTCGTTTATCTAATGCAACAGGCTATATTCTACGCTCAGTAAATGCGGGTGATGTATATAATAAAGGTATGGAGCTCAGCATTGGTGGTACTCCGATTCTTACCAAAGACTGGAGTTGGGAATCTACGCTTAATGTGAGTGGTAACCGTGGCACTGTCAAGAATTTGATGGAAGGTGTAGAAATTCTTTATGTAACCGATGTGCAGGTAGGCAATGCTAAAGCGGCATCGTTTCCTGATGGTAACTTCATGGCAATTGCAGGTAGCGAATGGAAGCGCGATGATCAGGGGCGCGTTATGCTTGATAAGAATGGTCTTCCTGACAAAAATACTAATAAAAATCTTGAAATTGGTAATCGCGAACCTAAGTTTGCCGGTGGTTGGAATAATACAATATCATATAAAGGACTCTCACTTAATATGCTGTGGGATTTCCGTGTAGGAGGACATGTGTACAATGGAACACAATATGCTATGACAGGTGCGGGCGTGAGCGAACTTTCGGCTAATCGTGAAAAGATTGAAGTATCGGGTGTAAATACAGCCGGCGAATTCGTAACTAATACATTTGAGGCTGGTAAAACATACATCTACAATGGTAAAGAAACGAGTGGTAAAACAATTATAGCCAATTACTATCAGGATATTTATCCTTATGAAGCTGCAAATTTTATGACGAAAGTCAATGCGCTCCGTCTGCGTACGATCTCACTCTCATACGATTTTCCAAAGGCTTTACTTGCTAAGATAAAAGTTCTTAAACGTGCTTCGATTACAGCTACCGCCAATAATCTTCTTCTCTTTACCAACTATGATGGTGACCCCGAAGTTGCAGCGGCCGGTTCAGGTGCAGTTGGTTCATCTTCGGTAGGTATAGACTATTGTGGTGTTCCTTCAACAGCAAGTTTCTCCTTTGGTGTTAATCTGACCTTCTAAATATTGTTTAACTACAAGAAAAATCAAATCTAATATGAAACTATATAAGAAAATAATCCTCGGAGTGGCAGTTTGTATTTCTCTTTCTGCATGTACCGATTGGCTTGATGTCAACACCAATCCGAATACTCCTATATCTACTGATGCTGAATTTCATCAGCGCATGCCTTGGATGCAATATTATATGAGCCATATCTACCATATTGTTGCTTCTAATTCAAGTTTCTATTGCGGTCATTTTTATCGTAACAACGAACGTGAAGGGGGAGCTGCAAAATGGCAATTAGGCTCTTCAACACGTGCAGTAAACGCACAGCAATGGTTCTTTACTCAAGTAGGTGTGAATTGTAATGACTTGTACAATCAAGCGATGGAGGCAGGTGCTTATCATTATGCCGGAGCTGCCAAGTTTTTCCGGGCTTATGGTTTTATGATGCTTACAGATTTATTTGGTGAGATACCTTATACTGACGCATTTGGTGATAATCCTTCTCCTGTTTATGATAATGGCAAAACGATATTTCTCGGTTGTATTACTGATATTGATGAGGCCATTGATTTATTTTCCAGGCAACAAGAAGTGGTAAATGGTATCACTCCTGTATCATTGGCTGAAGGTGACTGCTGGAATGGAGGTGATGCAACTAAGTGGCTTAAAATGTGCTATCTTCTCAAAGCCCGTTGGCTGAATCATTTGATTAAAAAGGAAAGTGGTAGCTACAAAGAAGGTAAGTACGATGCCCAAGAGATTCTTAGCTGTCTGGCTAAGGCTCAGCAAAGTAATGCCGATAACACTCTCATCAGGCACACAGATACCAATACACCTTCTCATGATGTATTAGGATGGAATGAACCGGTGGACTATTCAGCTCTTTATTCTTGTATTGGCATGAATAGTAATATTTACATCACTAAGTGTTACTATGATAATTTGACAAACTTTGACGGTAGGGGTGTAGAAGATCCGCGTGCTGACAAATTTATTCCTTGGGCTCGTTCTGAAAAGGGTGCTACCACTCCTGCTGATATCAAATGGTCAGATGACGGCAAGTGGCGTCGTTCGATGGGCGTTGATATGCAAACCGATATTTTGAGTCAGTCGGGACCTTATGCATTATCGTTCAATGCTACTACTCAGACTTGGTATTGCGACAGCCCGTCTCGTCAAGGCGATACGATTTATGTGTGGACTACTTGTGGTGGAACTGGATATGCGGGTGGTGTTGATATTCTCTACCGGCGCAATAAAAGTTATGATCGTTCCGCACTCAGTGGGGTATTCTATGCTCGTCCCACAAGTCCTACGTTTATGGCTTCTTATGCTGAGGCCTGTTTCATTAAAGCCGAGGTACTTTTCCGCCAGGATAACAGGGATGGTGCATTCACCGCTTACAAGGAAGGCGTAAAAGCAAGCATTGATGCTGTTAACGATCAGATTGGTGTATGGACTTCTGAAGATGCGAATTTGACTTCTTGTCCATCATTTACCCATATTGAGCAAGTGGAAATTGATGATTTCCTGAACAATGGTCTGGGAACTGCTAATGATCTTACTATTGGTAAGATTTTGACTCAAAAAATGCTTGCAATGCCTTTTTCTAATGAGAACTGGAACGATATGCGCCGTTATGACTACGATACTGATGTATTCATGAATTGGGATAAATCCTATTATTACCGGAATACTCCCGCTGGCTTTACTTACTGTCCTGAAGGTGAATATCCTCGTCGTTGGAAACAGGCTTCGTTTGAACTGACCTACAATACTAAGAATCTTTCTGCAATTGGCGCTGAAGTTCCTGGTGCGGCTGAACTTGGTGATGGATGGTATAATAGTAATGTTATTTGTACATTGCAAGTATGGTGGGATTCTAAACAACAATAATATGCTGTAGTATTTGATGAATTTAAAAATAGAACTATAATGAAGACAGTATTTATATCGATATTAATGGCCATACTACCATTGACATCTCAAACTAACGAGGTGGTGTATTTTGAAGGAAATGCTCTGGTTCACCCTGGTGAAACAGCCTCGTTGGCAGTATATCCTGAAAATGTATCTTATACATACGAATGGAATTCTGATCCTGAATTTTAAAAAGCCCAGAATGTTTTTGATATTGACATACAAAGAAATAAAATAAGCATGACTCCCCATGCAGGATTAAATACCGGAGTTTCTAATGTTTTTTGTTCTGTGTATGACGAGTACGGGAATTTAATAGGAGAAACTAGTACTTGTGTAATGATATACTAATCGATATAATGAAGACTCTTACGGTCTTCATTCATAAATGATGATTGAAACAGCTGGTTCGTGAGAATCGGCTGTTTTTGACTATATTGGTCTATAAAATCCCTTTGTTTATAGAATGTTATTTTAAATATCTTAAAATATTGGGACTTGATGTATTTCATTGATTATCTTTGCCGCAAAGCGAAGATAAGCTGCACCTCAGCATAAAAAAAGAACTTGTTCTCTTTATTCTGCATCCAATTTGCATTATCTTTGCGCTCGAAAACGAAAATATGGTTTTCATTGAAGTTTAATAGAGATTTAATAAGATATTGAAGACTATAACGGTCTTCATTCATAGATGATGATTGGGACAGTCGGTTCGTGAGAATCGGCTGTTTTTTTGTTTCTGTTTGTTTGCATATCAACGGATGTAATGTTACTTTTGCCGGACGAGGTCAGGTGGCCTCGTTTTTAACCTCTGAATAACAATGGCACAAAGCAAGAAATTTATCTCTCCGGGAGCATGGTTTTCCATGATGTATCCCGCAGACTGGAATGAATTTGAAGATGGAGAAGGCTCTTTTCTCTTCTATAATCCTAATGAATGGACCGGAAATTTCCGTATCTCTGCATACAAAGGCAGTGCGACGTATGCCAGAGAAGTAATCCGGCAGGAACTGAAAGACAATCCTTCGGCTGTTTCCGTAAGGATAGGAAATATGGAATGTGCTTACAGTAAAGAGATGTTTGAGGAAGACGGAGCTTATTATACTTCCCATCTTTGGATTACCGGTATGGGCGATGTGGCTTTCGAATGTTCTTTTACTGTCAGTAAGGGTTCGTCTGCGGCAGAAGCCGAGGCGGTTGTTGCTTCATTGGAAATACGCAAAGAGGGAGTGAAATATCCGGAAGAAATTATTCCTGTCCGCCTGTCCGAAATTTATCAGATTAATGAAGCTTTTGAGTGGGTGACAAACACTGTGAAGGAGCAACTGAAAAAAGACTTCCAGGGAATGGAGGAAGATTTGGACAGCATGCAGCAGGTCATCGATAGTGGAACTATCGGTCCGAAGAAGAAAGAAGCGTGGCTCTCTTTCGGTATTGCCATCTGTGTGATTCTTGCCAATGAAGTAGATGGCTTGGAGTGGATGACCCTGATAGATGGTAATCGCGAAGCTCCTGTGCTGCAGAATCTTACTACCGGAGAATGGATTGATCCCATGAAATTAGTGTGGAGCAAAGTGAAGGCAGGGGAATCTTGCAATCTGTCAGAGACCTACAAAACCCTTCTTTAATTTTTAATTTATAATTTTTAATTGTGATTAGTTATCTTCAGATAGAGAATTTGACCAAATCGTTTGGTGATTTGGTATTGCTTGAGAATGTTGCTCTCGGTGTAGCAGAAGGACAACGTATCGGATTGATTGCCAAGAATGGTAGCGGTAAAACTACCTTACTGAATATCATTGCCGGGAAAGAGGGATATGACAGTGGAAATATATCTTTCCGCCGTGACCTCCGGGTAGGGTATTTGGAACAAGACCCGCAATATCCGGAAAACCTGACTGTATTGGAAGCCTGTTTTCATCATGGCAACAGTACCGTAGAATTGATTAAGGAATACGAACGTTGTATGGAGACGGAAGGGCATCCGGGACTCGATGAAATCCTGATACGCATGGACCATGAAAAAGCATGGGATTATGAGCAGAAGGCCAAGCAAATTCTATCTCAGTTGAAGATACGTAATTTCGACCAGCAAGTAAAGCACCTTTCCGGTGGTCAACTGAAGCGTGTGGCACTTGCCAACACCCTTATCACTGAACCGGATTTTCTGATCCTGGATGAGCCTACCAACCACCTCGATCTTGATATGACTGAATGGCTGGAAGATTATTTGCGCCGCACTAACCTCAGTCTGCTTATGGTGACGCACGACCGCTATTTTCTGGATCGTGTCTGCACCGAAATCATTGAAATCGACAATCGTCAGATTTATCAATATAAAGGAAACTATAGTTATTATTTGGAGAAACGGCAGGAACGTATTGATGCAACGAATGTCGAGATCACCCGCGCCAACAATCTGTATCGCACAGAGTTGGAATGGATGCGTCGTATGCCGCAAGCTCGTGGGCATAAAGCGCGTTATCGCGAAGAGGCTTTCTATGAACTGGAGAAAGTAGCTAAACAGCGTTTTAATAACGACAATGTGAAGCTGGATGTGAAAGCATCCTATATCGGCAGTAAGATATTCGAAGCGGACCATGTGTACAAATCATTCGGTGACCTGAAGATATTGGAAGACTTCTCTTACATCTTTGCCCGTTATGAAAAGATGGGTATTGTGGGAAATAATGGTACCGGTAAATCTACTTTTATTAAAATCCTGATGGGAGAAGTAAAGGCAGACAGTGGAACAATTGATATTGGTGAGACGGTGCGCTTCGGTTATTACTCTCAGGATGGCTTGCAGTTTGATGAACAGATGAAAGTCATTGATGTGGTGCAGGATATTGCCGAAGTCATAGAACTGGGTAATGGCAAGAAACTGACTGCTTCCCAATTCCTGCAGCATTTCCTTTTCACTCCCGAAACCCAACACAGTTATGTCTATAAGTTGAGTGGTGGAGAACGCCGCCGCCTGTACTTGTGCACGGTACTGATGCGCAATCCTAACTTCCTTGTATTGGATGAGCCTACCAACGACTTGGATATTATCACTCTAAATGTGCTGGAAGAGTATTTGCAGAATTTCAAGGGTTGTGTGATTGTGGTCAGCCATGACCGCTATTTTATGGATAAAGTAGTAGACCACATGCTGGTATTCAACGGTCAGGCAGATATCCGTGATTTCCCCGGAAATTATACCCAGTATCGTGATTGGAAAGAGGAAAGGGCTCGGTTGGAAAAGGAGAAAGAAAAAGAAGCCTCTAAACCGCAGGAAGATAAAACCGCTAAAGTGCGTCTGAATGAAAAACGCCGGATGTCCTTTAAGGAGAAAAGGGAATTTGAACAGCTGGAACAGGAAATCGCTACATTGGAAGAAGAAAAGAAAACCATTGAAGCTGCCCTGTGCAGTGGTACCTTATCCGTAGAAGAACTCACTGAGAAATCAAAGCGTTTGCCCGAAATTACGGATTTGATTGATGAAAAGACCATGCGCTGGCTGGAACTTAGTGAGATAGAAGATTGATAGGATGCAAGTTGGTGAGATGATAAATGATAAAATTATGAGCAACAGAACTGGAAATTTAACGAACTATCATAGTCATAGCTTATATTGCGACGGACGTGCTAATATGGAAGACTTTATCCGCTTTGCCCTGAGCGAAGGATTTACTTCTTATGGATTTTCTTCCCATGCCCCTCTGCCGTTTTCTACAGCGTGGACTATGGAGTGGGACTCTATGGATGATTATCTGGCTGAATTCCATCGTCTGAAGGCTAAGTATGCCGGACAAATAGAACTCTATATCGGTCTGGAGATTGACTATCTGAATGAAGAGAGCAATCCGTCTGTTGCCCGTTTCCGCGAATTACCGTTGGATTACCGTATCGGTTCTGTACACTTGCTTTATGATGATAAGGGAGAAATAGTGGATGTGGATGTGACGGCTGATAAATTCCGCAGACTTGTGGATAACCATTTCAATGGTGACCTGGTGAGAGTGGTGCATCTTTATTATGACCGTTTGATGCGTATGGTGGAACTGGGCGGTTTTGATATTGTCGGTCACGCTGACAAAATGCACTATAACGCATCTGCTTATCATCCCGGCTTACTGGATGAATCTTGGTATGATGCTTTGATTCAGGAATATTTTGATGCTATTGCCCGCAAAGGATATATCGTAGAGATTAATACAAAATCTTATCTGGAATTGGGCACTTTCTATCCAAATGAACGCTACTTCCCTGTATTGCTTGAAAAGGGAATCCGTGTACAGGTTAATAGTGATTCCCACTACCCGGAGCGTATAAACAACGGACGCCTGCAAGCTTTGATGGCCCTGCAAGCGTCCGGTTATCACACTGTCACGGAGATGTACAATAATGAGTGGAAAGATATGCCACTCCTCATTCATACATAACTCCAGTGACTTTTTCTTATATATTATTTCTTCTTTAACAAGAAATCTTCAATTGCCTTTTGGTAAGTGGCTTTATCAGCTGCACCACGGAAAAGCTGAGGTTCTCCTTCCATCGGAATGAATACAAAGAGAGGAATGCTGCTTGCATTGAATAATGCGGCAAGTTCACGTTCTTTGTCCACATTCACTTTGTAGATCACGATCTTTCCGGCGTATTCTTTTGCCAGATCTTTCATGATGGGCGCTGTCATGCGGCAGGGACCACACCAGTCGGCATACAAGTCAATGATGGCGGGTTTGTCACCTTTATATTTCCAGTCCTGGGATTTCTCGTAATCGAATACATCTTTAATAAATAGATCCTTGTTCATTACGATTACTTCTCCGCTCTTGGCTTCTTTTTGTTCCGGTTCATTGGGTTGTGCTTTTGCTCCATCCTTGCAGGCGAATGTCAGTACGCTGGCAAAAATCAGAATGGCAAATGTTAGTACTTTCTTCATAATGTTTGTTCTTTATGAATTTTGTTCAATGACGCCTTTCAGCTCACTGCCCTTAATAACTCCGGAATGACGCCAAACGGCTTCACCTTTCTTGAATACGATAAAAGTGGGTACCGCTTGTATACGATACTTAGCAGCCAGTTCCTCATGTTGGTCTACATCGATTTTCACGATGCGGGCACCATCACCGATTTGTTCTTTCAGTTCTTCCAATACGGGATGCATTGCCTTACATGGGCCACACCAAGTTGCAAAAAAGTCTACTAAAACAGGTTTTTCTGATTGTATAAGTTCTTCAAATTTCTCCATAATCTTTTCCTTTCTGTTATTAATTCATTTTTTTATAAATACAATATTAGTGTCGTTGTCTGTATAGTGAAACAGTTTGTGGTGTCTTTTGTTCACGATCTATTGCTTTTCATACTATTTAAATGGCATATTTGGGTATTTTTTAGAATACTTTCGATTTTGAAACATTTTCCATTGGAAAATTCATCAAATGATTCTGATTTCCTTCCTGGGTGCCCTGTGGGTAACTGTTGTACTATGGTTGAATGAAAACATTTCGCCCCTGCAAACATTGTGATTGACTTTAGTTATTCACTTTACTTGCAGGGGCGAATTATGGTTCACTTGAGTATCCGAGTGATATTTTTATACTTCCTTTTATTTATTCCGCAATTGTCAGCTCCTTGATAATATGTGAGGCACCGGCATACTTCTCTATGATAAATAAAGTGTAGCGAATGTCTACGCAAGCTGCACGCTGTGAAGAGGGGCGGAAGGCTATATCTCCTGTAAGTCCTTCATAATTGCGGTCGAAACCTGTACCGATGAGCTCACCTTTGGCATTGAATACCGGACTGCCGGAGTTACCGCCGGTGTTGTCTGTATTCACAATGAAGCAGATAGGCATTTCACCATTCGGCATGGCATAGCGTCCGAAGTCCTTGGACTGATACAGTTGTTTTAATTTGGCGGGAATCACAAACTCCCAATTGTCGGGATCTTCCTTTTCCATGGCACCTTTGAGGGTGGTGTAGTAACCATATTCCACTCCGTCAGCCGGTTCGTAAGGCAATACCTTTCCATAGGTGAGGCGCAGGGTGGAGTTGGCGTCCGGATAAATGGGAGTATCTGCACTCCGTTTCAGGTCCATCATACCTTTTACCCATACCTTGTGTGCGGCATTGTAATTCTTGTTGGCGTCTGCCATAGCAATGGCGGTCTGCAACAGTCCGTCTGTGATGGAATGTTTGAACAGTACCATCCAGTCAAATCCCAACTTATACGAGCCCGGTTTGCGGATGAACTTTTCAAAGTTTTCCTTCTTGCCGAAGATAGAGTGGTCGAAACAAGCATCGACAAAGGCATCACTGTTACCTTTGAAACGTTTGTCAATGACCTCAAAGATGCTGATGCGTTGTTCCGCCGGGATATATTGCATATAGGTCTGCAACATTTTCTTGGCGACTGTGCGCTCCACATCAGGGAAAGGTACGGAAGCAAAGTATTTGTCAGCGGCAATCTTTAAGCTATCAGCAGCAGTCTTTATCTGTGCCTTATCCTTGCTTTTTAGGGCAGCCAGCATGGCAGAAGTGTTGGGGATGCGCATAAAGTCCAGGCCTGTCACCAATGCTTCCTGAATGGCTTGCTGATGATAGAGGGCAGGACGGCGATGCTCAACGATACTGCGTATTTGATCGAATGCCTTCTGATAAGAATCATCACCCTGTTCACGTCCGCGAGCCAAGAGTTGTTCCTGCTGGGCACGTTTCGTGTCGAGTACTTTCAGGCGGATAAGTCCTTCGTTCATACCAATGGCATTTTTCCAATAATTGGCAGACGAGGCATACTTGCTGGCATAATGGATACGTACAGCAGGATCTTTCTGCATTTGTCCCATCAATGCTTCCTGGCGAACACCACGTACATGATGGCGCATGAAATTAGTGGTTTGCATACGCTCTTCCACTTCGTCGGAAATCATATAGCGCCAGTTACGTCCGGGAAATCCCATGACGAAAGTGAAGTCACCTTCTTTGTAGCCGGCAAGGCTGATGGTAAGATGCTTTTTCACTTTCAGGGGAATGTTATCCTTGGAGTATTCCACCGGATTTCCGTCCTTATCGGCATATATGCGGAACAAAGAGAAGTCACCTGTATGTCGCGGCCACATCCAGTTATCGGTATCTGCGCCGAATTTACCGATAGAAGAGGGAGGTGCACCCACCATACGGATGTCACTGTAAGTGGTTTTAACAAACAGGTAGTAGCGGTTGCCACCGTAGAAAGCTTTCAGTTCAAGCTTGCGTCCCGGTGTCAGGGCAATACCTTGTTCGGAAGAGAAGCGCTCGGCTACTTCCTTCAGGTATTGGGGTGACAGATAGTTTGTACCGTTTGGGTCCGGATCTATCTTCAACTGTTCGTTGACGTAGTCTGTTACATCCAGGATTTCATCAATGTAAGTAATGGTAAGTCCTTTACAAGGAAGCTCTTCTTCGCGGTTCATTGCCCAGAATCCATCGGTCAGATAGTCATGCTCCACTGTACTGTGCTGTTGGATAGAACCATAGCCACAATGATGGTTAGTCAGTACCAATCCTTCGGCAGAGATCACCTCACCTGTGCAACCGCCACCGAAGTGAACCACTGCATCTTTCAGGGCGATGCCGTCAGGATTATAAATCTGGTTCACCGGGATTAGTAATCCCAGTTCCGTCATAGCGACTTCGTTCTGCTTTTGCAGATCGGTCAGCATCCACATGCCTTCGTCGGCGTGTGCGGCGAAGGCAAGTGACGTAATGAATAGGGATAAGATTGTTTTTCTCATTCTACAATTTTCATTTCTTTAATCAAATGTTCGCATCCTCCCAGTTTTTCAAGGATGAACAGTACATAGCGGATGTCCAGATTGATACAACGTTGCAGGTTATTATCAAAATTGATGTCACCGCTGAGAGACTCCCAGTTACCATCGAAAGCAGTACCGATTAATTCACCGTTTGCATTCAACACGGGGCTACCGGAGTTGCCACCGGTGATGTCGTTTGTGCTGAGGAAGCAAACCGGCATATCACCGTTTGGCAGAGCATAACGTCCGAAGTCTTTTTTCAGTATCAGCTCCTTCAGTTTGGCAGGAACTACGAATTCACGGTCTTCGGGATTTTCCTTTTCCAGAATACCGTCCGTAGTAGTGTAGTACTTGTAATGTACGGCATCACGCGGATTGTATGATTTCACGTTACCATACGTCAGTCGAATGGTAAAGTTAGCGTCCGGATAAGAAGGAACGGGTTCTTTCATTTCGCCCAGTCCGCGGATATATGCTTTGTGCAGTAATGCCAGTTCTTTGGAAGTACTGTTCAGTTCCTGTGCCAGTGACATCAGTTTTTCAATCTTGGCGCGTGAATATTGAGTTGCCAGATCCTTTTCGATAGCTTTTACTGTAGGTTTCTTGATGAACTTGTCAAAGTTGGCCTGGTTTGCCAGAATGGAATTGTCATACATGGCATCAATATAGGCATTATAGTCGCCTTTAAACTCTTTTTCAATAGCCTGATAGAAAGCCGGGCGTTGTTCTGCCGGAATAATTTCGGCATATACCGGGAAGATAGCTTTGGCTACTTTGCGGTCTACTTCATGATCGTAGTCTTTATTATGGATGTCAGCAAAGACTTCTTTCAACTGTTCCAGAGACTTATTGATGAGAGAGTCGTTCTTTTCTTCCAATCCCTTTTTCAGGTTATCCATAACCATGTACGGGCTGCCGAATTCAATGGCACCACTGAATGCTTCCATCAGGTAGTAATACTGACCGGTCACCGGCATTGTCTGGTTTACAATGGCATCTATTTTTTCTACTACACCTTCGTATTCCGGTTTACCTTTAGCGAATTCTGCGAATTTCTTTTCCTGTTCTGCCTTTGTACCCAGTACATCATTATCAATGATCGCTTTGTTCATACCGATGGAGTTCTTCCAGTAATTGCTGCTGCCGGCATACTTGTTGGCATATTGAATACGGGTTTTGTCGCTGGCAGCCATCACTTCTTTCAATACGGCGAGGCGTGCGCCACGTATAGTGATACGCGGTTGGTTCTGTGCTTCCATACGTTCCTTTACTTCCGATACGGTGAGGTAACGGCTTGTGCTTCCGGGGAAACCCATGATCATGGCGTAATCACCTTCTTCCAGTCCCTTGATAGAGATAGGCAGATATTTGGGAGTCTTCAAAGGTACGTTTGATGCTGCATATTCTGCGGGATCACCGTTAGCATCGGCATAGATACGGAACATGGAGAAGTCACCTGTGTGGCGGGGCCACATCCAGTTATCCGTCTCACCACCAAATTTGCCTACGGAAGAAGGAGGTGCGGCTACCATACGTACGTCTGTGTATACCTTCTTATAGAACAAATAGAATTTATTTCCGGCATAGAACGGCAAAGCTTGTACTTCAATGCCTTTTTTACCTTTCAGATCGCTCTTCTCGAACAATTCTTTAGCCAGTTTATTGAGGAACGGGCGGGTGAGTGCATTTACTTCAGTTACTTCACCGGCAGCGATCTTTTGGTTCACGATGTCCGTAATGTCTTCGATACGGTCAACGAACTGGAATTTCAATCCCGGAGTAGGTAATTCCTCACCACGGTTTTTAGCCCAGAAACCATCGGTCAGATAGTCATGTTCCACGCTGCTATGTTGCTGGATAGAAGCGTATCCGCAATGATGGTTTGTCAGAATCAGCCCTTCCGGTGAGATGATTTCACCTGTACAACCACCGCCAAAGATACCTACCGCATCTTTCAGTGATACTCCATTCGGATTGTACAAATCATCCGCTTCCAGTTTCAGACCTTGTTTTTTCATCAACTCAATGGAGTTCTGCTGTTTCATTAGTTGCAGTAACCACATTCCTTCGTCGGCACGCATTGCAGAGCCGAACGCCAGCGCAGAAAGCGCCACTAAATAGGTTCTAATTTTCATTCTTACTTGATTATTATGAGTTCGATTTTATGAAATCCATAACATTGGCAGGCGGGCGTTGATTCATCAACTCGTTCTTCATGAAGTCCATATACGGAGCCACATGACTGAAGAAGCGATGATACCCCTTGCAGAGATAGTTTAATCCCGGTTCGCCGGTTGCCGTCCGTGCAAAACGGTTCTTGGGGCATTCGCCATTGCAGGCAAACAGCCATTCACACTCCCGGCATTGGGTGGGCAATGATTGCTGTTTCATCTGCCCGAAAGCCTGTTGCTTTTCACTGTACATCATTTCCACCAGTGTCTTCTGGTAAATGTTGCCCAACTTATATTCGGGGAATACAAAATGGTCGCAGGAGTATACGTCTCCGTTGAACTCCATCACTCCCGCATGTCCGCAGGTCTTTGCCATGGAGCAGACGCCCGGTTGTTCGCCTATCCAGTTGGCCAGGGTAGAGTCGAACAATTGAATGTAATAGGTACCTACATCCTTTTTCACCCATTCGTCGAAGAGGGTACAGAGGAAATTGCCCCATTGTTCAGGGCTGATGGAGAAATCCGCCAGTTCGGCCACCTCTTCACGATCGGCCAGTGAGGCCAGATGACGTCCGTCCTGATGCCCGAATACGCGCTCTACGATGGGGGCGAACTGTATGTAGTGGCAACCTATTTCTTTGAAGAAGTTGTAGAATTCCAGAGGATAATCGGCATTGTAGTCGTTCACTACCGCCATACCGTTCCATTCCACACCATGCTTCTTTAGCAGATTGATGCCTTGCATTACTTTTACGAAAGAAGGCTTACCTTGCTTATTCTTGCGATATTCGTCGTGAAATTCTTGTGGCCCGTCGATAGAGACACCTACCAGCCAGTTGTTTTCACGGAAGAATTCGCACCATTCATCCGTCAGCATGGTTCCGTTGGTCTGTATGCTATTGTCTATGGTGCGTCCGCGGGCATATTTTTTTTGCAGTTCCATGGCCTTTTTGTAAAAGGACAACGGGCGCATCAAAGTTTCCCCACCGTGCCAGGTGAACATTACCTGCGGCATGGTTTGCGAATTTATGTATTCTTCAATAAACTTTTCCAGCAACTCCTCATTCATTACATGCTTGGGGTTGTTTTGGTATAGCTTGCTCTTTTCCAGGTAGTAACAGTAATCGCATGCAAGGTTGCACACGGCGCCTACCGGTTTCAGCATAACATAAAGGGGCTTGGCAAAAGGAGCATAAGTTGACATAGGAGATTATCTTGTTTCAGTTACAGGGTTTACATTTTGTTAGTTATCACTGCAAAAATAAGTAAACTAAATGAAATATCCTTTCTTTTCTCCCTCCTTATAAGGATTATTAATGGAAAAAAGAGAGCAAAAATTAAATATTGATAAAAAGTTTCTTTACAGCCCGAATAGGTTGTACCTTTGTATCGTGTTTCATAAAAATCGTTTCCTGCATGATTAGAATGAATGTGAACCGTATTTTGCCCTTAATGCTTTTGCTCGTGCTTTTTGCTTCGTGCAGTCGCAAGTATAAAGTGGAGGGTGTGTCATCGGTGACCAGCCTCGATGGTAAGATGTTATACCTGAAAACGCTCCGCGACGGGCAGTGGATAGCAATTGATTCCGCCGAAGTGGTACACGGTTTGTTCTCTACGAGTGGTCCGTCGGACTCTGTAATGATGGTGACGCTCTACATGAATGATGAGGCTATCATGCCTCTTGTACTTGAGAACGGTAAGATTGAAGTCTCCATATCCAACTCTCAACTCACCGCTAAAGGTACGCCGCTAAACAATGCTTTGTATGAATTCATCGAAAAGCGTAATTCGCTTGAGTTGAAGATTGAAGAACTGGAAAAGAAAGAGGCACGTATGGTGCTGGATGGCGCCGCATTGGATGACATCCACGAACAACTGACTCAGGAGGGAGAAGCCTTGGTAAAAGAAATGAATGACTATATCAAGGAGTTCATTTCCACCAATTATGAGAATGTCCTTGGTCCCAGCGTATTCATGATGATGTGCAGTACACTGCCTTATCCCATCATGACACCGCAAATAGAGGATATCATCCGTACAGCCCCTCAAACTTTCAAGAGTAGTCCTTTGGTGAGGGAATTCCTCGATAAAGCTAAAGAGAATATGAAATTGATAGAGGAACATCGGCGTATGGAGGAGAGCGCCGCTACGCAGAACTAACTAATTGCAGTTATCGGTCCTGATCCTCATTTTTCACCATTCCCTTGTATTCTTCCGGTAAAGCACTTTCTACGGCGGCGTAGGCTTCGGCCATCGTCGCCTTGATGTTTTCTATACCTTGTCCTTTGGGCGGGATCGGATCGTGAATAGTCAGTATCATGCGGTAAGGATGTATCCATTTTCCCGTGCGGGGCAGAATTTTAAATGATCCGTCGATAGTGACCGGTACCACTTCCAACTGCAATTCATCTGCCAACTGGAATGCACCTTTCTTAAAATATCCCATGTGTCCGGTAAAAGTACGGGCACCTTCCGGGAACACTACCAATGATACGCCGTCTTTTAGGGAAGCCTTTGCCTGGCGAATGGTTTCCAATACTTTCTTAGGACCTGAACGATCGACAAATATGTGTCCTGCACTTTCACAGGCTTTCCCAACGAAAGGTAATTTCCGCAGGCTCTTCTTCATCATCCACTTGAAGTTACGCCCCAGAAATCCGTAAATGAGGAAGATATCGAATGCTCCCTGGTGGTTGGGTACGAATACGTACGATGTATGTTTATGTATTTTCTCCCGGCCGCGCACCTTTACAGGAATCAGCAGGAAAACACAAATCAATTGTGACCATATTTTCCCGGGATAATAGCCCCAGATATGTGCACCGCCTATCAGAGAGCCGATGATAGTCACCAAAGCCGTGAGAATAGTCAATACCAACAGAATTGGTAAAGCAAAACATATTTGGTAAATATAATAAAGTATCTTCATAGGTGTTGGATTTTTGTTTCCGCAAAGATATATAATTTGATTTAGATATGCTACCCGGTTATCGTACTTTTAGATTATTCGGTAATTCGGCTTTTGCCAGGGCTACACCCTTTGTCCCGGATGGTGTAGCCATTTGCATTAAAGGGTGTAGCCATCCGAGGCAAAGGGTGTAGCCATTTTTTATATCCCCCACAAGAGGTTCCTGGAGGGGTAATAGAGAGATGTCGGTGAAATATTCTCCGTTTTTTCGGAATATCGGAAAACGAAAAAAAGAACAATAATTCTTCCTTCGTACCTTCCTTGTATCTTCTTCGTACCCTCTTCGTACCAAGTTCGCTATTTTGTTCTCTCTATAGGAGCGAAGGAGATGCGAATAGGGTGGATGGGAGAAGAGAAATGGAACAAAGCGATATGATATCGTATGAAGCATTGGGCATTAATCATGTTTCCACTTTGTTTCTTCTTTATTTCTTGTAATGGGAGCAAGAAACAATCTGCGGGACAGGAGGCTAATGAAGTGAAGTTGCAGACGGAAGATATTCTGTTCCCCGTTTCGGAAGTTTTGAATTTGAAGTCTTATTATCTGTCTTCTTATTTTCATAATGACTCTCTGAGTTTGATTTATGGATACAATTATAAATCCCATGCTTTGGATTGTATGGATTTGAAGCGTCATCAGATATCGCAAATACTGCTCGCAAGTCAGGGGGAATCAGCTGTAATGCGTTCTGTAGCCGGGCTTTTTATACAAACTCCGGACTCTATCTGGATTTATGATGATACGCAACGGATACTCCTGATAAATGGTGATGGGAAACTTTTGAAAACAGTAGATTTACGTCCGGAACTGAAAGACAATGAACAAATTCTGATAAACACTAATCATGCAATATCTACAGCGCGGCTGTTTTATGACGGAGGGCGTCATTCATTGCTTTATGGAATAAAGGATTTCTCTACATCGCCGGTTACCTTTAAAGTTCGGGAAACTTTTCTGAACAGTATGACTCCGTCTGTCGACTATCTATTGCAGCCATCGGTGGCTGTTACGAATGTGAGTGGCAGAGATTATGGTAATATGAGTGATTTGAATATCACCTTTACAGTGGAAAAGGTTCTTTATAACTATCCGGTCGAGTCTCATGTATATGTTATGGATCGTAAGAGTGGAGAGCAAAAAGTTTTTGAAGCAGATAGTCGTTTTACGAAAAATGTAGCGGAAAAATGCGAATCGGGTAACTACGAGCAATGGGAACGGCATAATATTGAGAATCCTCATTTCTATGATCTTATGTATCTTCCGCAAACGGGAATGTATGCCCGTTTGCATTTTGGAGGAATAGAATTTGATGCTACGAGAGATATACTGAATTTGATGGATGATCGTGATCTTTATCTGACGTTTTTTGATAAAGATTTTGTGGTTGTGGGAGAGGCTAAGTTACCGTCTCATCGATATAACTATTTCACAGGATGGATAGAAACCAATGACGGAGTTGCCCTTTTTGTTGATAATTCGCTGGATGAGAATGAGAAAACAGAGGAATTGGCACTGGATATAGTGCGGCTGCAAGCAGACTGAATCTATTTGTCCGATTAGTTTTGAGCCGGATAACGTTGCGCCTAATCACGCAACGTTATCACTGTAATTTCCGGCCATGCCCCGAAGCGGAACGGTAGTCCTACATAACCGATTCCTATATTGACATATAATCCCCGATCTCCTTCAGTGTACATCCCTCCCCATTCGGGATAAATCAGCGAAGCAAGTGAATGACCGAACATGATAGCCTGCATCGCATGAGTATGTCCGGCAAGCATCAGCTCAATGTCTGTATCCGGCAGTACTTCCCGGCGCCAGTGCGTAGGATTATGGCTTAACAGAATGCGGAACATTCCATCTGTACCTTTAGTCGCTTTTTTCAGGTCGGCAAATTGTGAGAAAGGAGGTTCACCATCATTCTCTACACCGATAAGTGCGATGCTGTCCCCCTCATGATGTAATATATCATATTCATTGTTCAGTAGCTTCCATCCCATTGTCTTTTGCATCCGGACCAGATTGTCAATGTTATTAATCTGTTCTTTCAAGTTTTTCCAATGATAGTAACTTCCGTAGTCATGGTTACCCAGAATGGAATATACTCCATCTTTGGCATGCAATTGCGCCAGAATGTCCTGAAATCCTTCCAGTTCGCAACTTCTTTGGTTTACCAGGTCACCGGTAAATACTATCAGATCTGGTTTCTGGGCGTTTACGAGTTCTACCAGTTCATTGATGGGTTTCTCATTGTCTATCCAGCTGCCGATATGTATATCCGATAGTTGCACGATACGGTAACCGTCAAATGCTTTCGGAAGATTGGGGTGGTGAAATTCGATGTCCTTCACTTCAAATTTGCTGATACCCACCAGGGTGCCATAAAGTATATTAAAGAAACTGACTACACCCAATACTAACCCTACAGCCGTAAACGGTGAACGGGGCCAGCGCAGTAAATAGTGAAAAGGTAGCCCCACCAACGAGCATACCATAAAGATGGTCTTGGGGATGGCAAACAGGAAAATGCAGATAGCCAGTCTTCCGATGGCTTGTGCATGGTGTGCCATCGCATTTTCGCCTATGCCCTGCATCAACAGAAAGTAGCCTGCTATCAATAAAAGAGTGGGGACCCAGTGCGCAATGCGCAGCCAGATGTTTTTGGTTTTCCGAACAATGTACATAAAGTAGATGTACAAATCGGGGATCAGTAAAAAAAGGATAAGGAGTAGGGTTATTCTGTGCATATATCTTCTAATTCTTCTATATTCTTCTTGATGTCGTTAAGGAATTTGTAAGCTACTTTTTTGTATAGCAGATAGATGATGGCCACGTCACACAACACAAAGAATGCAATCAAAGTGGCCTGAATGCCGAAAGCAGCCTTGTAATAGCCCATCACCCAATAATTGAGTACATTGAAAACAATCACCCATGCGGAAATAGCGATGATTTCATATCTTGTCCATCGGCGGAAGCTTGCCATACGTTTGCTTACAATGGCTACAGGCATTTCGTCTATTTTCGTGTTTCTTATCCAGCGATAGTTTTTGTGATCCCACCAGATCCCCAGCAGAATACTGATGCCGACAAATATTACGAGTGTATTAATCTTGGGTTGCCATTCTTCGTTGATCTGAAAGATGGACGGCAGTAACCAAATAACCAGAAGGAGAGCCAGTCCCACGACTCCGATGCCTATGGAGAAGCGCTGCCAACCTGTAAGGCGCCCTATGCTTTTGCGTGCGTTTGCCTTGTATTCGGCAATCATGCCCGCAATCTGCTTTTCATCGGCAATCGGTTCTTTCTTCAATTGCTCGTCCAGCGCGTTCCAAGATTTCTTTAGTTCATCCAATTCCATATTATTCCTCCTTGTTCATTTTTCTAAGTTTGTCTTTGATCCGGCTGATTTTGGTAGCGACGTTTGTTACCGTCAGGCCGGTGATTTCAGCAATTTCCTCGTAGCTTTTTTCTTCCAGATAGAGCAGAATAATAGACTTCTCCAACGGGCCCAGACGGTTAATCATCCGGTAGAGCTGCTTTAGCATGGCTTGTGTTTCGTCCGATTCTTCCATTCGGTCGGAGTCCTGGCTTAGAGTCACGATTTCGGGAATGTTCTTTTCTTTGCGAATAAAGCTGATACAAGTATTCAGTGCGATGCGGTAAATCCATGTGGATACTTTGCACTCTCTCCGGAACTTGGGGTAGGCTCTCCACAAATTGAGCACGACGTCCTGATACAGGTCGTTAAGAGTAGCATTCGGCGTCGTGTACAGATAGCACACTTTATATATGACACGTTCATACTCCCGTATCACGGACAAGAACTCCTGTTCTACATTCTCCATCGTCTGTTTCTTGCTTCTTGAATTGCTTTTGCACTGTTAGTCGCAAAGGTAATCAGAAAATCACAAGGCTGGGATTAGATTTTAATCATTTAGTATTCCTTTTAGGCTATTTGGCTGTAGAAATCGCTTTTTTGACTAAATATTATAAAAAAAAGGTTTGATTAATATAAAGGAGTGCATTATCTTTGCAAGAATACTATTAACAACAATATAAGAGAACGATGATGAAATATTTTATTGGAGTGTGCTGTGCAATGCTGTTGGGCTTGTCAGCGTGTGGTGATATTGATAGCCCGGAGTTTCCGCCCTCTGAGGTTAAGAGTGACGTAAAGGAGGTGGTGGATTTTTCATATACCGAACTGGAGAATTTAGAATCTTCCCATGGTATGTATCTTGATTACCGCAATAGGGTGTATGTGTTTTCAGCTGATATAGTGCTGGATTCTCCCTATCAGTCATTCGGGCATATTGAATACTTTATATCTCCTGACAAAGACAATTTGACGGACAAGGCTTTGTTGTCATATAGCTTCGATTATGACAATGTATATAGTGTCTATCCCGAGTATTATTATGGTTGGCAAAGTACTACAGCTATTTGGTATTTTGATCATTCTGATTGGCAGGCCGGTACCTATTATTATCGTGCGGTTGCTTATAGTAACAGTTGGGGTAGTGGTCCTGGTATCCTTCATGACTGTTTGCAGCAAGATAACCGGCAAGCTACTTTAGATGAACTTAAGTCTTTTACGATTCCTACGAAATACCTCCCTTATGCAGATTTTAGATCTGCCAATGAGAATGAAGTATATGTTTACTTTGGGTTGGATGGTCTTGAAGGAAATTTTAAAGAGGTCGGAGTTTGCTATTCCGATGTAAATCAACTCCCTACCATTGCTGATAAAACGTATGTTTCTGAGTCGGCTGATGGTATGCACATTATTGGATCTCTTCTACAGAAGGCTTATTATATGCGGCCTTTTGTAGTAACGAAAGATAATGATACGGTCTACGGATATGTTCAACGGATTCAATACTCAAGATAAGAAAGATGAAAAAACTGATTATAACCATGCTCATGACGATTGCCGGACTGACAACCCTCATGGCACAGCAGACGCACGATATAAAAGGTGTGGTAACAGACAAGAGAAACGAACCGATAGTAGGTGCTTTGGTCACTGCAGAAGGTACCGACATTAGTTCAATAACCGATATCGATGGTAAATTTCTGTTGAAGGACGTGCCGGTTAGCGCTAAAAAAGTCATAGTAGAATCTATCGGTATGGAGAATGCTGAAGCGAAGATTGATCGGCCGATAATGATGGCCGCCCATCCTAAACGTCTTTCACTGGTGGTGGAGGCCGGAATGGATTGGAGCCGTTATACGGTAGAAGGTTCTGATACCAAAAGCGGTTATCATTTTGGTGTAGGTATGGAGGTGCGCATGTCCAAACGTTGGGCCTTCCGTCCGATGGTGCAACTGGCTAATCGGGGAGCAGTATATAATTTTACGGAAGGATCATACTCTTATAAAGAAACCTGGAATCCGTTGATGCTGGATGTGCCTTTAATGTTTTTGCGTCGCTATGATTTGGCTCGTAACATGAGTATTGTTTTCTCTTTTGGTCCGGTCTTCTCGTGGGGACTTAGTGGTAAAGTGAAAACTTCCGAAACCGGTAAGGCTGATGCCGAGTATGATATATACAGCAAGGATTATGATTATAGTTGGAGTGGAGGTAAGCATGCGCTGCTGCATCCGTTAGGCTTCGGTATGGCTTATGGCATAGGTGTGGAATATAAGAAACTTCTGATAGGGGTATCCGGTAAGAATATGGGAATTATTTCGGAAGATGAAGGAATCGGAGAAGTGAAAGAACATAACTTCGTGTTGGGTGCCAGCGTTTCATATCGCTTCTAACCATTTCACTTTCCGAATGTCGAATTTATTAAAGAATACTATAATGAAACGAATAATAATATTAGCGATTGTCGGTCTCTGCATATCAGGAGCATCTATGGCGCAGGGACAAAAACTGAAAGGCAGACTTATTGATAAAGACCATTATCCGGTGAAGAATGCCAAAGTAACCGTAAAAGGTACAAATTTGAGTACTACTTCTGATAAAGATGGTAACTTTTTCATTGAAGATGTGCCGCTGATGCTCGATTCTATTCAGATAGAGAAAGGGCGAAAAGACGTGACTGTTGTCACTCCTATGAAGATTTCGATGGGACGGGAGGTGATTTCGAAGCGTTTTGCATGGTTTGCAAAGGCTGGCGTAGGTGTCAGTCGCTTTTTGGGCGCTGATGATACAAAAGATAAAATATCGTTCCATATTGGAGGAGGGGTAGATATAAAGTTGGCTAAACATTGGTCTTTTCAGCCGGCAGCTTATATTGCATATCGCGAAATGAAGTCTAATCTGTGGAAGTATGGATATGATGGTGAAAGTACTCACTATAAATTGACTTATCTGGAAGTTCCTCTGCTGTTTGCCTATAAATTCCGTCTGAGTACTTCTCTCAACTGGGTGATTTCTGCTGGTCCTTATATCGATTGTGGTATTAATGGAGATGGCAGTGAAGACGCTCGTATTTACCACTATGATCCAGATAATAATTCTTCTTATTATACTTATGAAAAGTATGAGTATGATATTTTTGGCAAACGCTTTACCGGTGGTGCCGCTTATGGTATGGGGATAGAGGGGCGCCGTTTTACATTTGGCCTTACCGGACGTACCGGTTGGACGTCATGGAATAAAAGTGAAGGGTTTACGAATCTGGAGTTTGAAATAGGATATAAATTCTGAATAGAACACTTGCGGTTGTATCGGCTTACACTTGCGGCTGCGTTGTCTTACACTTGCATAAGTGTGAGCTGACGCAGCCGCAAGCATATAATAGCACAGCTGCAAGCTGATGTTATTCTTTTTAAGTGTTACTTAATAGGGAGAAAGTTAGAGATTGGCCGCCAAAAACTTTCTTACTTCATTAATTGGCATTTCTCTGCGTTGTGCATAATCTTCCAATTGATCATTTCCAATCTTGCCTACTGCAAAATATCGTGCGGCAGGATGAGCCAGCATTAATCCGCAAACAGTGGCGTGTGGACGCATAGCACCGTTTTCTGTAAGCGTAATGCCTATTTGCTCCATATGAAGCAATTCATTCAACAGAAAGTTGACAGACTGATCGGGCAGAGAAGGGTAACCGACGGCAGGACGTATACCTTGGAATTTTTCCTTTAACAACTCGGGGATGGAAAGGTTTTCGTCCTTTGCGTACCCCCAGGCAACTTTACGCACGTATTCATGCATCTTTTCGGTAGCGGCTTCAGCAAGTCGGTCGGCAAGTGTCTGTACCAACATACGTTTGTAGGGATCATCCTCATAGAGAAGTTCAACTTCACCGTCACAGGAAGCTGCAAAAATACCTACCGTATCAGGTGTACCGGAAGCAAGAGGGCGGACAAAATCGCTGAGGCAGAGAAAAGGACTGCCATCCGGATGGGGGATCTGTTGGCGGAGTAAAGGAAAGCATGTGCCGTCCAGCAGTAAATTATCCCCATCGGCATTAGCCTTGCAAAGACGGAAAATGGTGTGTACATGATAAGTCTCATCCAGCTGGTTAAGCATCCGGTTAGCTTCTTTGAGTAGCTGCATTGCCTCGGCAGCTTTGGCACGATCCTCTTCAGAAAAAGTGGTAAGCCAGGAAGCACGGCAGGCATCGCAGCCATGGATATCCGCAATAGTGGCGAAGCGGGGCTGAAATCCCCACGCATGAAAGAAGTATATCCAGTTGATATATGGAGTAACGTCATGAATAGCGTACGTCAACACCTTATCCGCAGGGCTGTTCATCATTTATCTTTGTAATCGAATCTCAATTCTTCGCCACGGTAAGTATCATCTACTTGTCCGTCACTGTATATCAGGTGTCCGTTAGCAAATGTTCTTTCTACTTTCCAGCGGAAAGAATTACCTTCAAGCGGGCTCCATCCGCACTTGCTGAGAATATTCTCAGAGTTGACTTCCCAACGGTCTCCGTGGCTGACAAGTACAAGGTCGGCCTTATAGCCTTCGCGGACATAACCGCGATCACAGATACCATATATCTGGGCAGGAGCATGGCACATTTTCTCTACAATGGTTTCAATAGAGAAAATTCCTTTTTCTGCCAGTTCGAGCATGCTGACCAGAGAGAATTGAATCATCGGCATACCTGACATGGCTTTCAGTGCGCCACCTTCCTTTTCACTGAGCAGGTGGGGCGCATGATCGGTAGCAATCACATCAATCACACCGGTATTGACGGCATTCCGTAAAGCATCGCGATCAGCTTGTTTCTTTATGGAAGGATTGCACTTGATACGTGTCCCCAGTTCTTTATAATCCTGTTGGCGGTATAACAGATGTGCAACACAGGCTTCGGCTGTAATGTGCTTTTCTTCAAGCGGTATATCACTGAACAATTGCAGTTCTTTGGCTGTAGAGACGTGAAGCACATGCAGACGTGCACCCGCTAAGCTTGCCATGCGTACCGCAAGTTCTGTTGAGGCGTAGCAGGCGGCTGAAGAACGTATGTTGGGGTGCTTGCTGATGGGAACTTCCGGTACATCACTGAACATCTTCTTATAGTATTCAGTGTTTTTTTTGATGATTTCCTGGCTTTCGCAATGAGTAGCAATCAACATATCTGTTCCATTGAATATATTGAGCAGACTGTTTGTTTTGTCTACCAGCATATTTCCGGTACTGGAACCCATGAAAAGTTTGATGCCACATACACGATGTTTGTCCAGCTGGTTGAATTCCGTATAGTTATTATTAGTGGCTCCGAAGTAGCAGGAGTGGTTAACAATGCACTTCTCATTCAGTAAATCAAACTTTTGTTCGAGCGCACTAAGGGTGGTAGTCAGAGGATTGGTGTTCGGCATATCCATGATGGAAGTGACACCACCTGCGGCAGCTGCACGACTTTCGGTGAAAATATCCGCTTTGTGGGTTAATCCCGGATCGCGGAAGTGTACATGGTCGTCGATAATACCCGGCAACAGGCAACAGCCGGTAGCGTCTATGGTTTCATCACAAGGGACAGAGAGCTTTTTCCCATAGGTAAGTACTTCGGCAATCCGGTCGCCTTCAATCACTACGGAACCTTGTACAGAGCGTCCCTCGTTCACTATTGTTGCGTTATGTATCAGTGTTCTTTTCATCTTCACTAATCATTTATCATTAATCACTAATTGTTTTTTACTGCTTGCGGGTATTTATGGAACCAACTATGCATTTTCAGTTTGATGACACCGAAAACGGCCTCTCCAAAGATACTGCTGTTCATTTTCGAGGTACCCAGTTCCCGGTTGATGAAGATAACCGGCACTTCCACAATCTTGAAACCGCATTTGTAAGCAGTGAATTTCATTTCAATCTGGAAGGCATAACCTTTGAAGCGGATACCATCCAGGTCGATTGTCTGCAATACCTCACGACGGTAGCACTTAAAGCCGGCGGTCGTATCATGTATCGGCAGTCCGGTGATGAGGCGTACATATTTGGAGGCAAAATAAGACATCAGTACTCGTCCCATAGGCCAATTTACTACGTTGACCCCACTGACGTAGCGTGAACCGATAGAGACATCGGCACCTTCTTCGGCACAGGCTTTGTACAGGCGTGGCAGGTCAGCAGGGTTGTGGCTGAAGTCTGCATCCATTTCGAAGATGTATTCGTAATTATGTTCCAGCGACCATTTGAAGCCGGCAATATAGGCAGTACCCAATCCCAGTTTGCCTTTGCGTTCTATCATGAACAAACGTTCGGGAAACTCTTGCTGAAGGGTCTTGACTATGTTGGCAGTGCCATCAGGCGAGCCATCTTCTATAATCAGGATATGGAATACTTTTTCCAGGGCGAAAACGGCACGGATGATGTTCTCGATGTTTTCCCGTTCGTTGTATGTAGGAATGATAACGATGCTGTCCGATGTCTGCATATTCATAAAAGGAGGTTCTAAATTGGGAACAAAGTTAAGTGTTTTCTATTACATACGAATAAAACTAAGGATTATTTAGTAATTTTGCGCCCGTTATGATGACTATTACCGAGCTACAACAACGATATGCCGCCCATTCCAATGTGGAAGCTATGAGTGGTTTACTGAAGAATCCGTCTGTCCGCACTCTTTTCTGTGGCGGACTATGTGCTTCTGCTGCTTCACTGTTTTCGTCCGTGCTGGTGCAGCGTGGAGATTTTCCTTTTGTTTTTATTCTGGGCGATCTGGAAGAGGCGGGATATTTCTACCATGATCTTACGCAGGTGCTGGGAACAGAGAAGGTCTTGTTTTTCCCTTCTTCATTTCGTAGGGCAATAAAATACGGACAGAAAGATGCTGCGAATGAAATACTTCGTACTGAAGTGTTGAGTCGCTTGCAGAAAGGTGAAGAAGGGCTCTGCGTGGTGACATATCCTGATGCATTGGCTGAAAAAGTTGTTTCCCGAAAAGAATTGGGGGATAAAACCCTGAAGCTGCATTCGGGAGAGAATGTGGACACGAACTTCATTATGGAAGTATTGCGCAGTTATGGCTTTGAGTATGTGGATTATGTGTACGAGCCGGGACAATATGCCGTACGTGGTAGCATTATCGACGTGTTTTCTTTTTCTTCCGAGTTTCCGTACCGTATTGACTTCTTCGGGGATGAAGTGGAAAGTATCCGCACGTTCGAAGTCGAGACGCAACTTTCCAAAGAAAAGAAGGACAGCATTGTAATTGTTCCCGACTTAAGCCGTAGCCTGGAACAGGGTGGTGCGAGTGGAATGGTTTCATTTCTGGATTTTCTGTCGGCGGATACCGTACTGGCAATGCGTGATTTACTTTGGTTGCGTGAGCGCATTCAGACAGTGCATGATGAAACACTTACTCCACAGGCAATTGCTGCCCGCGAAGCAGAAGAAAGTGGCTGTATAACCTTAGATGGCAAGCTGATTGACGGAAGCGAGTTTACACTCCGTGCATTGGATTTCCGTCGTATGGAATTTGGTAATAAACCGACAGGTACACCGGATGCTACGATTACTTTTGATACGTCTGCACAGCCTATTTTCCGCAAGAACTTTGATATGGTAGCTGAGAGTTTCAAAGAATATATGGAGAAGGGATATGCGTTGTACATCTGTAGCGACAGCATGAAACAAACTGACCGTATCCGTGCCATCTTTGAAGACAGGGGGGATCAGATTGCGTTTACGGCCGTGGAACGCACGTTGCATGAAGGGTTTGCCGATAATGCCTTGCGGCTTTGTATCTTTACGGATCATCAGTTATTCGACCGTTTTCATAAATATAATCTGAAGAGTGACAAAGCGCGTAGCGGTAAGGTGGCTCTAAGCTTGAAAGAGCTGAACCAGTTTACTCCGGGAGATTATGTCGTACATACCGATCATGGAGTAGGGCGTTTTTCAGGACTGGTGCGTATTCCTAACGGAGAGACGACACAAGAAGTGATGAAACTGGTCTATCAGAATGAGGATGTGGTGTTTGTTTCCATTCATTCATTGCATAAGGTATCTAAGTATAAAGGTAAGGATGGTGAAGCTCCCCGCCTGAATAAGTTAGGTACCGGTGCCTGGGAAAAACTGAAAGAGCGCACCAAAACTAAGATTAAGGATATTGCACGCGATCTTATCAGGTTATATTCTCAGCGTCGGGAGGAAAAAGGATTCCAGTTTAGTGTGGACAGTTTCCTGCAGCGGGAGTTGGAAGCATCGTTTATCTATGAAGATACACCTGATCAGAGTAAAGCTACGGCGGATGTAAAAGCAGATATGGAAAGTAATCGCCCGATGGACCGTTTGGTTTGTGGAGACGTTGGTTTCGGTAAAACGGAAGTGGCGGTCCGTGCAGCTTTTAAGGCGGTGGCGGATAATAAGCAGGTGGCTGTTCTGGTACCTACGACAGTGCTGGCTTACCAACATTTTCAGACGTTCAAGGATCGTTTGAAAGATTTGCCTTGCAAGGTGGAGTATTTAAGCCGTGCCCGCACGGCAGCGCAGGCAAAAGCAGTTATAAAAGGTTTGGCTGCCGGAGATGTGAATATACTGATCGGCACACATCGTATTTTAGGTAAAGATATACAATTCAAGGACTTGGGATTACTGATTATTGATGAAGAGCAGAAATTCGGGGTATCTGTAAAAGAGAAACTGCGCCAGCTGAAAGTGAATGTAGATACCTTGACTATGACGGCTACGCCTATTCCCCGCACATTGCAATTCTCATTGATAGGGGCACGTGACCTGAGTGTGATACAAACACCTCCGCCCAACCGTTATCCTATTCAGACTGAAGTGCATACCTTTAACGAGGAAGTGATTGTTGATGCCATCAACTTTGAAATGAGTCGTAACGGACAGGTGTTCCTTGTGAATAACCGTATTTCCAATTTGCCCGAATTGAAAGCAATGATTGAGCGGCACATTCCGGATTGCAGGATAGCTATCGGACATGGGCAGATGGAACCGACAGAACTGGAAAAGATAATCTTTGGCTTTGTCAATTATGACTATGATGTATTGATAGCTACTACCATTATAGAAAGTGGCATTGATATTCCAAATGCTAATACCATTATTATCAATCAGGCACAGAACTTTGGATTAAGCGATCTTCACCAGATGCGCGGCCGCGTGGGAAGAAGCAATAAGAAAGCTTTCTGTTATTTGCTGGCACCTCCTCTCTCTTCTTTGACTCCTGAGGCGAGACGTCGTTTGCAGGCTATTGAGAACTTCAGCGATTTGGGTAGTGGAATTCATATTGCCATGCAGGACCTCGATATTCGTGGTGCAGGCAATATGTTGGGGGCAGAACAAAGTGGTTTCATTGCCGATCTTGGTTATGAAACTTATCAGAAGATATTAACGGAAGCTGTTCACGAATTGAAGACTGATGAGTTTGCCGATCTCTATGCTGAAGAGTTGAAAGCCGAAGGGGGTGTCATTAGTGGCGAACAATTTGTTGATGAATGTCAGGTAGAAAGTGATCTGGAACTGCTGCTTCCCGCTACATACGTCACGGGCAGTAGTGAGCGTATGTTACTTTACCGTGAGTTGGATAGTCTGACATTGGATAAAGATGTAGAGGCTTTCCGTAACCGGCTTATCGACCGTTTTGGTCCTGTTCCATCAGAAACGGAAGAGTTACTGCGTATTGTGCCGTTGCGCCGTCTTGCTGCCCGCCTTGGTGCGGAAAAGGTTTTTCTTAAAGGCGGGCGTATGTCGCTATTCTTTATTTCCAATCCGGAAAGCCCCTATTATCAGAGTCAGGCATTCGGTAAAGTTATTGCATACATGATGAAGTATACCCGTCGCTGCGATTTGCGCGAACAGAATACCCGTCGTAGTATGCTGGTGAAGGATGTGAAGAATGTGGAAACGGCAGTTGGTGTTTTGCAGGAGATTGTGGCGATGCAGGTGGAAGAGGGATAGTTTTCTGATAGCTATCGTCCAAATTGTATCGCAAATCCCAGATTAAAGAATGTAACATTGTTTTTAAACCAACTGTGGTCTATTCCGTCATCATAATCGTATGGATTGGAAAGCCGTGCGTCGGGGTTTGCAAACCAGTCGGCTGTGAGTATATCTGCACGAAACACTCCTGATAATTTCTTGGTAATGTAGAATTCGTAACCCATGCCGAATGACAGTCCGCAATACCCTCTCTGAAAAGATATTCCGTTCCGTTCACTTCGTTGGTAAGTACGTTCCTGATAGTTCATGTAGCCTATGCCGAATGAAAGAAATGCTCCTTGATTTCCCTCACTCCACAAGTAGCGGTAAGTAATATTGGGGTGTATATAATGGAGGTGCATTTTATCCGGCAGACGAGCTACCCGTAAGTAATCATACTGAAGCCCTAGGGCAAAGTTGGGCATGAAGTAGTAGCGCCCTTCTGTCATCAGGTTGTATCCCGCACGGTCGCCATTTTTACTGAAAAAGTCATTACGGTTTCCTTCTACGCGCGGCAATGTAACTCCGCCACCCAGTGAGATACTGAAGTTTTGCGGTAGGTTATCTTGTGCTTGCAAGGCCGTGCTTGCATAACTCAAAAAGATAGTGAGGAGAATAAAGCGTCGTTTCATCATTGGTAGATTAATATTTATCGTTTTCCATATAGTTTGTCTATCAAATCAATCCGTCCGATACGGCGTAGCTCGTTGATGATGTTCTTTCGTTCTTCCGGTTTATACCAGAAAAAGAATTGGCGTTGCGCTAACTTTTCACGTGGTGTTTTAGCACTGAATACAGGCTCCAATGTGTATGGATGGTAGCCGGTATACCAGGCTTCAGTGGCTACGGTCATAGGGGTAGGGGTAAAGTCTTGCACCTGTTCCAGATGAAAATCAAGGCGTTTGGTGATAACAGCCAGTTCTGCCATGTCCTCTTCCTTACAGCCGGGATGACTGGAAATGAAATAAGGAATCAGCTGTTGTCGCAATCCTTCTTCGCGGTTGATACGATCGAATATCTTCTTGAATTCCTGGAACTGGCCGAACGAGGGCTTGCGCATGATACTCAATACCCGGTCACTGGTATGTTCCGGAGCTACTTTAAGACGACCGCTGACGTGGCGGGCTATTAACTCGCGGGTATATTCTGCTGTGCTTTTATTAGTTGCCGGATCTTTGCTTTGATGCAAGAGCAAGTCGTAGCGTACACCACTGCCGATGAAACTCTTTTTGATGCCGGGTAAAGTATCTACCGCATGATAAATATCCAGTAAAGGCCGATGGTCGGTATTCAGGTTCGGACAAACTTTGGGATGGATACATGAGGGGCGTTTGCATTTCTTGCAAATGTTCTCATCCCTCCCTTTCATCCGGTACATATTGGCAGATGGACCGCCAAGGTCACTCAGATATCCTTTAAAATCGGGGAGTTCCATTAGTGCCTTTACTTCTTTAAGAATGCTTTCTTTACTGCGGCTTACAATAAACTTTCCTTGATGTGCCGAGATCGTGCAAAATGCACAACCGCCGAAACACCCACGATGGATATTCACCGAAAACTTAATCATATCGTATGCCGGAATTCGCTTGCCTTTGTATTTGGGATGAGGCAGACGGGTGTAGGGTAAATCGTACGAATGATCGAGTTCAGCTTCCGTCAGGGGTGGATAAGGAGGATTGACAACAACAGTCATGCCATCCACTTCCTGTGTAATACGGGAAGCAGTATATTTATTACTCTCTTCTTCAATGTGGCGGAAATTGGCAGCCTGTTTCTTCTTGTCTTTCAGACATTCAGCATGAGAAAAGAGACGGATATCTCCTTCTTCACTGATGAAATTCGTTGTCTTGCATAGGTAAGCAATTTGCGGAATGGTATTTAGTGATAACCGCTTATCATTGAATCTTTTTATCAGTTCCACCACCGGTTTTTCTCCCATTCCGTAAATCAACAAGTCAGCGCCACTTTCTACGAGAATGCTTTTCATAAGCTTATCCTGCCAATAATCGTAATGCGTCACGCGGCGCATGCTTGCTTCGATACCTCCTAATACGACGGGAACGTCGGGATATAATTTCTTCAGAATTTGAGTGTAAACAATTGAAGGGTAATCCGGACGCATATCCGGACGTGCATCCGGTGTGTAGGCATCGTCACTACGTAAACGCTTGTTGGCAGTGTATTTGTTTACCATAGAGTCCATACATCCGGGGCTGATGCCAAAGAACAGGCGGGGACGTCCCAACTTTTTAAAGTCACGTAAGTCATCCCGCCAATTGGGTTGAGGCACAATCGCCACGCGCAAACCTTCCGCTTCGAGGATGCGTCCGATAACAGCAGCCCCGAAAGAAGGATGGTCTACATAAGCATCGCCACTGAACAGAATAACGTCCAGTTCGTCCCATCCGCGCAACTCCACTTCTTTTTTGGTTGTGGGCAACCAATCAGTCAGTCGATATTCTTTCATGCCGCAAAGATACGCATAAAATGAGGTTCAGCCAGAAAATGCGTAGTTAAATTGATGTTGATGATGCTTGCGGCTCTTCCCCAAGTCCGGGGCAAAACGGCTTCGTGAGACGATAAAATCCATTTCGTGAGATGGAAACGAACAAAAATATCAAAGAATCGTCTGTTATATCCTTATATTTTATACTTTTGTACGCAGATGGCGCAAACAAAATATAAATCAATCTATATATTATGGAAATACCTCCGTATGAAGAATCAAAAGATGTGATACAACGCAAACTCGATCAGACAACTATGATTTTGCAGAATATCAATGCTTATTTTTTACTGATTGATAAAGATTTTATAGTCTGTGATACCAATTACTATTCCTTGAATAAGCTTCCAGCTCCTGAGGTTGGTATGACACAAAAGGTCGGTGACTTGTTGCATTGCCGGAATGCTGCCGAAGCCGGCGAATGTGGTATGCATCAGCAGTGTAAACTTTGTGGTATCCGCGCGGCTATTGGAAGAGCTTTTCATAGGAAAGAGAGTTTCCAAAAAGTAAATGCTTCTATGAATCTTCTGAATGACAAAGAAGACAAAGTGATCCCTTGTGATGTTTCAGTATCGGGTGCTTATGTTGTTATTGACGGGGAAGATCATATGGTATTGACGGTTTATGATGTGACGGAACTACAGAATGTTCAAAGGTTGCTGAATATTGAGAGAAAGAACTCGATATCTGCAGAGAGATTAAAATCCACTTTTATTGCTAATATAAGTCATGAAGTCCGTACACCATTGAATGCGATTGTCGGCTTTTCGGGATTAATAGCTACTGCTTCTGATGAAGAGGAAAAGAAATTGTATATGGATATTATTTCAGAGAACAATGAGCGTTTGTTACGTTTGATAAATGATATCTTTGATCTTTCGCAGATAGAAGCCGGAACTTTGAATTTTGAGTATTCTGAATTTGATGCCAATGACTTGTTAAGAGAATTGGAAGGTATGTTTAAGGTGAAACTATTCAATAATCCTTCAGTTGATTTGATTTGTGAAGACTCAGTGCAATCTATTATCATGTATTCTGAACGCCAACGCATCATTCAGGTGATGGCAAACCTGATTCATAATGCGATCAAGTTTACCAAATCAGGTGAGATACGTTTTAGTTGCCGTATGGAGGGAACGGATGAGGTTTACTTTTATGTATCCGATACTGGAATTGGAATTCCGAAAGAAGAACAGCAAGAGATATTTTCCAGTTTTAAAAAGTTGGATAGGGAAGTACCGGGAACAGGTCTGGGATTGACACTTTCACAAACTATTATCCAAAATTTGGGAGGTAGGGCAGGTTTGGAATCTGAGGTCAATAAAGGTTCTACATTTTGGTTTGTAGTACCCTTGATTATGAATCGGAAATATAATTGAATGGGAGAAAATATTATAAAACGAATCCTGTTAGAAGCTTTCTTATGCTGAAACAGGATTCGTTTTTTATTTCTTATTTCCGAATACGATCATGAATGATGATTTACAATTTACTGCACAATTTATCTTTTGGTGAATTGCACCGTCATTTGTTCGCCATCGTAAATCTCACGAAAGCCGATTTGTTGTTCTGACAGATATTCTTTTAAATCATTGAAGGCAGTAGGATCATTCATGATAATTTCCAGTTTCTCCCCCGGTGTAGCTTCGCACATGGCTTTGACGGCCGGGATAAGAGAACTGTAAAGTTTTTGACCGCACGTGTCGATTGTTTTCATTTTATTATTCCTCTTCTATGGGTTCCTGCTTTGAAAACCATTCCAGATAGAGCTTAATCAGTTGCTGTAATCCGAAGGCTTTCATGTTGTTGTGGTATATCACGTCGATGCAGAGGTCGAGCAAGTCTTTGCTGTCTTCTTCTTGTGATGCGATGAGGGAGCGGATATTCAGTCTCAGTTTTTCCAGAACAGATTCGTCTACAATACCATTACTGTCAATAAGATGACGGAAAAGTCCGTATTTCTCAATGGTTGCCAGGTTCTCTTCGGATATCTCTAAACTGCGGGTACCGCTGGGGTTTGCTTGTATAGTATACATAGTGTTTTATATTTTTAAAGGTTTATACTCTGAGAGCAAAGATAAGCGTTATTTTTAATTAGGCGTATTGTTTTTTATTTTTTTGCTTGAAAGAATTGCAGGATAGAAGCCATGACAGCGTTGCGATCCGTTTCCTGTTCAATACTCTCTAATGGGAATCCCATAACGAAGGTACGGTAGTTGCCCTGATAGGCAATGGCAGCACTTTGATTTCCGGAAGTATAGGTGAGCACTGGAAAAGCAGTACCTGTCGGTAGAATACACTCGGGAGCAGTTACGGGATAAGCGTACTCATTGGGTAGGCGGGGGATGCTGAATGTACGTCCCAGACCATTAATATTTCCTGAGCGATTATCGGTGATGGATTGTCCGTAGGCATATTTCAGAATGTTTTGTGTGAACTCCCGGTCTCCCTGCGAACCGTTCATATCGCTGCCAAGATAGGAACCGCTCACAAGCAGATTTCCGCCGGATTGACAATAAGCGGTCAGTGCTCGCTGCATGGCAGAGGAAAAGGTTTTGTAATATGCATTGCTTGCCGGATTGTTTTGGCGGTCTTCTTTTTCCAGTCCGAGGATATAGTCTACGATATCGTAAGCTTCCAATGGAATACGTCCGCTTTCTACGGCTTCATCACTGCATGACACGAAACTATAATCTCCGGATGCCTGTATCGCCTTTCCGTGTATGAACGGATAATCGAAGCTATTTCCGGCAATTCGCATTCCTTCCCATTCGCTACCGCTACGTCCCAGTTCCTTCCCGGTCTGTTTGCGGGAGAATTCTGTTTGAGCACCACAAAGTGAGATGTCATATAAATAAGGTACACCCGGGTCTTTCGTTAAATCGAATCCGGCTTCAGTGGGGGTATCAATGACGGCTGGTCCACTGAGGCGGTCGAATCCATTGACAATCAAAATACGTCCTTTTTCTTTTTTTGCTTTATAAGCTGCAAGAATTTCGGATGGAAAACTTTCTCCACCCCGGTTGGCTGCGGTTACTTTAAAGGAATAGACAATACCGGGTTCTATCTTTACGGTATAAGAGGGACTGCTGACACGTACGCCATTGTCAAAGCCTCCACGGCCGATGCGGGTATATACGATGTATTCGCGCGGTTTGGCTGTTGGTTCCAACAGGTCTTCTTCACCATTCCAGGAAAGTTCCAGTGCGTTCTTTTTATTGCCGAAGCGAATAGCGAAGTTACTTACAGGAAGAGGTTGTACCACATAATCCTTGCCATGCTGACCGCAAAGGTATTGCAGGATAGCTTTATAAATAGAGCGTCCTACAGTGAATTTAAAGTTGGGATCATGCCCGAGGCGCATATCGGCAAAGTTTTGGTGCGAAAGTAATTCGACAATAGTGGAAGGAACAGCGGGCAGTCGCGTTTCACTGTAATTACGATTCCACATGCTGCGACGAGTCCAATCTATGGCATAATTGGAACGGATATCCCGCTGGAGTTGGGTAAGCAGAATGTCGGAAAGGTCTCGGGAGGCATAGCGGTCTGTTCCGGCTCCGAGTACTCCGTTATTGAAATCGGTGGTATATATGCCGAGTGTACCTATGATTTTATCTTCTTTGCTGGCACCCGCATCGCTGTGCAATGCCATTGAGAGTTCAAAAGGTACTCCTAAACCTTTGTCTTTGGGATTGAATATCGAACCGCCGGACAGATAGTTAATCATTCTGGAACGTACATTAATGTCATCAGACATGTCATCTTTACCTTCACGTCCGCCATAAACCGGATAAGGCATGCCGGCCCATTGTGCAGAATAACGGGCACCTTCCAGATAGCGAGGCATTCCACTGGTTTCTCCACCGCGTTCTATATTGCCCATTCCACCACCAAAGCGTACGGCATCAGCGCAGACTACACCTTTCTGTTTGCTTTCATTGCTAAGTACCACCATGCCATAATCGTTCTTTCCCTTATCAAAAGAAAAAGTACCGAGATACACCCATGTACCACCACCTATCTGCTGATTTACTTTGAACTCAGTGGTTCCTCCATTATGGAAAACAATATATTTGGCGTCACTTACGCTATTAGGTAAAGTTTGATAAGAGACGTATACAGCATAATCTCCTGTTTCCGGAATATCGGGTATCCACTCGGCAAAGGCTTTGTCTTTTTTCTTTTCGGTAGGGGCAAAACGTGCGGTACCGCTGACGAAGGGGTTCTCTCCATCCCGATAAACCTGTTTGCGCCAGGCAAAACCGGGTAGTCCTGTTTGTTCCCATTTGGCTTTACGACTTTTCACATCCAGATAGAGGGAATTCTGTGCTCCATCGTTATCGACAATGACCTCCTGCTTTTGTGTATCCCGCTCGCGGGGGGTGAATACGTTGGCTCCGGCATTTTCCAGCATTGGGATAACATAAGGCAGGATAAAGGATTGTGTGAACTGGTCTTCTGTGGTGCAGAATAACCGTGGCCGTTGCCAACCCCATTCGCCTGTTTTGTTGATGAAATACCTCCCGTGGCTTTGCCATAAAGCTATATGCTTACCTTCCAATCCCCGGCTGATGTCGTAAGGACGGGAAAGTCGTGTCACCCAAGGTTCACCCTTGTATTCCAGCCCGCTATACAGGCGGGACTTGTCTTTTTTCCCTTTCCGATATAAGTTTGGAATGAGGTCTTCGATAGATTGTCCGCTTGTTACTACTGTTAGATCGTAGTAGTTCACAGGACCTGGTAATATCTGTTTCAGATATCGATAAATGGCATCCACTGTTTCCGGCCGAAAAGGCTGATAGGAAAACTTTTCATCAGCATAGATGAACAGCTTCTTCTTTTGGTGATTGATGCGGAAACTATCCAGTTTACAAGTTCCTATATTTACGGTTGTGGTAGTATATTCCCGGAAGAAAGATTGAAGGCGATCTTGCACGTTCACTTCGATATCTTGTGCAAAAAGTGAGCTTCCATATAGAATTATGGTAAGTAATAAAACAATTCTTTTCATACGTAGTACGGTTTAGTTCTGCCATCTGGGAACAACAAAAGATATTTTGCGCTCCAGAAGCGGACAAAATTACGTATTTTATTGGTTGGGAGATATACATTTCATTTATTTTATATATTTGAATCATTTCCCCCGTCTTGTTCTTTTATTATATCTTTGCATGCCAATGCTGCTATTGAATATAAACTGCCAAAGATTATGATACGTTTGTTATTGATAAAACGTTACAAAAATGCGATATTCTGCTTGCCTTGAAACCTTCCCAAAACCTGTGTTAGGGAAAGTCGTTACCTTTGCCACCCTCAGTCGTTACCTTTGGATGCCTTACTCGTTACCTTTCCTACCCCAAAGTCGTTACCTTTTCTTATCCCCTTTCAGAAGGTGCTGTAGGGGCGATTGAGGCTTTGATATTCTGGCTCTGGGTAAAGATGGGGTGGAGGTAGAAAAATGCAACATTTGATAGAATAGTTGTCCTAAGGCTGATAATTGAGGATTTTTAATTATCTTTGCAATGTAAAATTTAATACCTATGTCAGTACAAAGTGAGGCTGCACTTGAAAGTGGGCTGATTGCAACGCTACGTTCAATGAACTATGAATATGTTCATATAGACGAAGAAACTAACATGAAAGCTAATTTCAAGAAACAGCTTGAAATACACAATAAGAAGCAATTGGCTGAATTCGGACGTACAGAATTTACCGATGCTGAGTTCGAGAAAATATTGATTTATCTCGAAGGGGGAACTCGCTTTGAAAAAGCAAAGAAACTCCGCGATCTTTATCCGCTCGACACGGAAGATGGTAAACGAGTATGGGTGGAATTCCTGAATCGTACTCATTGGTGCCAGAATGAATTTCAAGTAAGTAATCAGATAACGATTGAAGGACGTAAAAAATGTCGCTATGACGTTACTATCCTTATCAATGGTCTGCCTTTAGTTCAGATAGAGCTGAAAAGAAGAGGCGTTGAATTAAAGCAGGCATATAATCAGATACAACGCTATCATAAAACATCATTCCATGGATTGTTCGACTATATCCAGTTGTTAGTTATTTCAAATGGTGTGAATACTCGATATTTTGCCAACAATCCAAATAGCGGATATAAGTTTACTTTCAATTGGACTGATGCAGCTAATACTCCATTCAACGAATTGGATAAGTTTGCAACATTTTTCTTTGATAAGTGTACTCTCGGCAAACTGATAAGCAAATATATTGTTTTGCATGAAGGAGATAAATGTCTCATGGTGCTTCGTCCTTACCAATATTATGCGGTTGAGAAGATTCTTGATAGAGTTGAGAACTCCAATGATAACGGCTATATATGGCATACGACAGGTGCTGGTAAGACTTTAACTTCATTCAAAGCTGCCCAATTGGTATCAGAGTTGCCAGATGTAGATAAGGTAATGTTTGTTGTAGACCGCCATGACCTTGACACTCAGACCCAATCAGAGTATGAAGCATTTGAACCAGGCGCAGTTGATGGTACTGATGACACAAGTGAACTTGTAAAAAGACTATCAGGTACATCAAAGATTATCATCACTACAATACAAAAGCTCAATACAGCTGTAACAAAAACATGGTATAGTAATAAGATTGACGCTATTCGCAACTCTCGTATTGTTATGATATTCGATGAATGCCACAGAAGTCATTTTGGTGATAGTCATAAGAATATAGAGAAATTCTTCCATAACACACAAATGTTTGGATTCACTGGAACTCCAATATTTGTAGAGAATGCTGTAGATAATCATACTACCAAAGAAATATTTGGAAACTGTCTGCATCAGTATCTAATCAAAGATGCCATTGCTGACGAAAACGTGCTTGGCTTCCTTGTAGAATATTATAAAGGTAACGAAGAGGTAAATAAAGGGAATGAAGACAGAATGCATGAAATTGCCAAATTCATTCTCAATAATTTCAATAAGTCCACTTTTGATGGTGAATTTGATGCACTCTTTGCTGTTCAGTCAGTACCAATGCTTATACGCTACTATAAGATATTCAAGGAATTGAAACCTGATATTCGTATTGGCGCTGTGTTCACTTATGCAGCAAATACAAGTCAGGATGACGAACTCACAGGAATGAATAATGGCTTCGTTAGTGATAGTGTGGGCGAAGCTGATGACTTGCAAGAAATCATGGATGACTATAATAATATGTATGGTACATCATTCAGCCAAGAAAACTTCCGTGCATATTACGATGACATCAATCTTCGTATGAAGAAGAAACGTTCCGACATGAAGTCTCTTGATTTATGTCTTGTAGTTGGTATGTTCCTAACAGGATTTGATTCAAAGAAACTGAATACACTTTATGTTGATAAAAACATGGAGTATCATGCGCTTCTTCAGGCATTCAGTCGTACCAATCGTGTACTTAATGAGAAGAAACGTTTTGGTAAGATCGTATGCTTCCGTGATCTTAAGAATAATGTTGATGCTTCAATAAGGCTGTTTAGCAACAGTAATAATACAGAGGATATCGTTCGCCCTTCATTTGAAGAGGTAAAGAACGAGTATGTAGAATTGACTACAAACTTCACAGATAAATATCCAAATCCAAGCAGTATAGATGCTCTTCAAAGTGAAAATGACAAAAAAGATTTCGTCCTTGCATTTCGAGATATAATTAAGAAACATGCAGAGATACAAATCTATGAAGATTATAACGAAGATGCTGCAGACTTAGGTCTTACAGAGCAACAATTTATGGACTTCAGAAGCAAGTATCTTGATATCTATGAGGGATTTACGTCTGACGACCCTAAACCACCGACAGATAATCCTGATTCTCCTAATGATGATACAGAAGACCTGTCTCTGAAAGATATTGACTTTTGTTTGGAATTGCTACATAGCGATATTGTGAACGTAGCATATATCCTGGAACTCATTGCTGATTTGAATCCTTATAGCGAGGATTATGAAGCTAAACGTGGGGAAATCATTGACACGATGATAAAGGATGCAGAGTTGCGTGGTAAAGCCAAATTGATTGACGGATTCATTAAGAAAAATGTGGATGACGATAGAGACAACTTTATGAATAATAAACAAAAGGCTGATGGTACAACAGACTTAGAAGAGCGATTGAACAACTACATTACAGAAGAACGTAGCAAGGCTATTGCTTGTGTAGCTACGGAAGAAGATTTGAATGTAGATATACTTAATCATTATCTTTCCGAATATGATTATCTTCAAAAGGAGCAGCCTGAAATTATTCAAGAAGCGCTGAAAGAAAAGCATTTGGGATTGAGTAAACGTCGTAAGACAATGGAACGCATTCTTGGTAAGTTACGCTCTATTATTAAAACATTTAGTTGGGATTAATATGATAAAGATAATTAGTAACATTGATATAGTTTATAAAGATTCACGTCCACAAGGAGTCGGTGTTTTTAATAGGACTTGGCAACCACTTCATCTTAGACAAGGAGATATGGATGGAGCTTGTGCAGTATATTCTCTTATGATGAATTTACTGGTACTAAAGATTTTGACACGTAACCAAATTTGCGGCTTGTCAAATCCATTTAAAGGCAATACATCAAAGGGAAGACTATTTAAAGAGTTCCTTTATGATGAAGGCTTATGTAGAGACGGATTTTTTTTCTCCAGTCCAGATGGAGAGCCCAACATAACAGATAAATTGAGACATTCCTTTACTAAAGAAGTCAAATCAACGGCTTCTAAATACGATAGTTGTAATGATAAGCAAACGCTGGCTGTTGATACAATCAAAAAGTCAATTGATGAAGATAATTCTATAATGATTGCTGAAACTTTTTGTGATGGCGCACATGCGATGTTAGCAATCGGCTACGAAGTACAAAATGAAACTTTGACAAAGATTTTCTGCTTAGATCCGGGCAATATGATTTCCGATTATTCTTATTGGAATGCTGTAATTCGATTGAACGAGAGAACGAATAGTAAATATAGGCATATATGCATATCTAAAGATAATTGTACAGATGTCTATATTAGTGAAACATTGAAAATAACAAAGAAATAATATGAGCGAAGAATTACAACAGAAACTCCGTACCCAATTGTGGACGGTAGCAAATAACTTGCGTGGAAATATGTCAGCTAGTGACTTTATGTATTTCACGCTCGGCTTTATCTTCTACAAATACCTATCAGAAAAAATTGAAACGTTTGCTGATAAGGCATTAGAAGATGATGAAATAACATTCAAGCAATTATGGCAACAGACAGATAGCGAATCTATTGAATTACAAGAAGATGTGAAGAAAGAATGTTTGGAAAATATCGGTTATTTCGTAGAACCAAACTATCTGTTTTCTTCAATTATTGAAGGAATAAACCGAAAAGAGAATATTCTTCCTAATCTTGAACGCTCATTGAAACGTATCGAGGATAGTACACTTGGTCATGAAAGTGAAGAAGACTTTGGTGGTCTGTTCTCTGATATTGACTTAGCCTCTCCTAAACTAGGAAAGAGTTCTGATGATAAGAATCAATTGATTAGCAATGTTCTTATTGCGCTTAATGAAATAGAGTTTAGTGCAGATGCAGCCACACAGATTGATGTGCTTGGTGATGCCTATGAATACATGATAGGTCAATTTGCAGCTGGTGCCGGCAAAAAGGCTGGCGAGTTTTACACTCCACAGGAAGTTAGTCAGATATTGGCTGAAATTGTTACTACAGGACAAGACCGTTTGCGTAATGTCTATGACCCTACTTGCGGAAGTGGTTCTTTGCTAATTCGTGCGGCTCATACTGGTAATGCAGCAGAAATCTATGGTCAAGAGAAGAATCCTACAACTTACAACTTGGCTCGCATGAATATGTTACTTCATGGCATCAAGTTTAGCAATTTCAAGATTGAAAATGGTGACACTCTTGAAGCTGACGCCTTTGGTGAAACTCAATTCGATGCAGTTGTAGCAAATCCTCCTTTTTCAGCGGAATGGAGTGCATCCGAGGAAAAATTCAATAATGACGATCGCTTCAGCAAAACAGGTCGTCTCGCACCTAAAAAAACTGCCGATTACGCTTTCATACTTCACATGGTATATCACTTGACTGATGGTGGTACAATGGCTTGTGTTGCACCTCATGGTGTTCTGTTCCGTGGAAATGCAGAAGGAGTTATCCGTCGTTTCCTTATTGAAAAGAAAAATTATATTGACGCCATTATTGGTCTGCCTGCCAACATATTCTATGGAACAAGTATTCCTACATGTATTCTTGTAATGAAGAAATGCCGTAAGGAAGACGATAATATCCTGTTTATTGATGCAAGCAAAGAGTTTGAAAAAGTCAAGACACAAAACAAACTCCGTCCGGAGCACATTCGGAAAATTATAGATACCTATCGTAATCGTACAGAGATAGAGAAATATAGCCATCTAGCCACTATGCAAGAAATAGCAGACAATGACTATAATCTTAATATACCTCGCTATGTTGATACCTTTGAAGAAGAAGAACCTATAGACATTAAAGCTGTAATGGCTGAAATAAAAGATCTTGAAGCCAAACGCGCAGAGCTTGATGTTGAGATTGAAGGTTACTTGAAAGAATTGGGATTGGTAGATTAATTTAAATGGACATGGACGAAAGCATGAATCATACAAATGGCTTGCAACCGGTCACAAATTGTGACCGGTTAAGCAATGTCACCCAAATAGAAGGATGTATCCTATCAATTAGAAACATTCAAGTTATGATTGATAGAGACTTAGCAGAGCTTTATGGCGTAGATACTAAGGTTCTTAATCAAGCGGTTAAACGTAATATCGAGCGATTCCCTGAACGTTTCAGATTCCAGTTATCCCAAGACGAGACAAAGGAACTGGTCGCAAATTGTGACCGATTCGAGAGCTTGAAGCATTCTTCGGTATGTCCTTATGTCTTTACTGAGCAAGGAGTAGCGATGTTATCTTCGGTACTTCGTAGCGAAACAGCCGTATCTGTAAGTATTCAGATTATGGATGCTTTTGTTGCAATGCGTCGTTTCCTTGTGAACAATGCCCAAGTATTCCAACGACTTGAAATGATAGAGTATCACCAACTGGAGATGCAACAGCATCAACAGGAAGCAGACAAGCGCATAGACGAGATATTCCAGAAATTCGAGGAGAAAGAAACTACAAGCCAAGGTATATTCTTTGATGGTCAAGTATTTGATGCGTATGTGTTTGTATCTGATTTAATTAAGAAAGCTAAGGCTTCCATTGTTCTCATAGACAACTATGTGGACGAAACAGTGTTGACCATGCTCGATAAAAGGGATAATGGTATTGTTGTAACAATCTACACACAACAAATCAGCCGTCAACTACAATTGGATATAAACCGCCACAATGCTCAATATCCGCCTATCACCGCAAATGTCTTTCGTCAAGCCCACGACCGTTTCCTGATTATAGATGATGAAGTCTATCATATCGGTGCATCCATCAAGGATTTAGGCAAGAAATGGTTTGGTTTTACGTTGATGAAAGATATTACAGCCAACGAAATTATTAATCGTATAAATGGAAGGCACTAATTATGGCAAATACTAACAACAATAAAAGCCTCAATGTTCCAATTTTGAGATTTCCGGGGTTTACTGGGGAGTGGAGACAAGATTTAATGGAAAACGTTACTGAAAGAATTGGTGATGGTATTCATTCAACTCCAACATATAATGAATATGGCGATTATTTCTTTATTAATGGGAATAATTTAGTTGATGGAAAAATCAAGATTTTCAATAACACACAAAAGGTTACAAAAGAAGAAGCATTAAAACAAAATGCGAATGTCTTATGTGACAATTCACTACTACTCTCTATTAATGGCACTATTGGTAATGTTGCTATATATAACAATGAGCGTATAATGCTTGGGAAAAGTGCATGCTACATAAATCCTAGTGCGAAAATTCTTCGAGACTTTCTTTTACTTGCAGAATAGCAAAATACAAAAGTATTTTATATTGGAGCTCACAGGTTCAACCATAAAGAATCTATCTCTTACGTCAATAAAGAATACAAAATTAAGACTGCCAAGTATTCAAGAGCAAGCTAAAATAGCAAAACTGCTTCGTGCGATAGACGAGCGAATTGCTACCCAAAACAAAATCATTGAGAAATACGAGTCCTTAATCAAGGGATTAAATGATTCATTATATAAGCAATATAGCAATGGAATAACTACATCATTTGCAGAATTAGGACAATCATATTCTGGGTTATCAGGGAAATCAGCAGATGATTTTGGAGCAGGCAAACCATTCATAACATATCTGAATGTCTATTCAAACAATTTTATAAATGAGAATGACTATCAATATGTTCGCATAAACGATGGAGAAAAACAGAATGTTGTCAAATATGGCGACATATTGTTTACTCTATCTTCTGAAACACCAGAAGAAGTTGGTATTGGATCTGTCTATTTAGGGAAAAACAGCGTTTATTTGAATAGTTTTTGCTTTGGTATTCATATTGAGAATGAGCAACTTGTCTATTCTCCATATTTTTCATATTATGTATCTTCAACTCCGTTCCGAAAATTCATATACCCATTTGCACAGGGAAGCACACGATTTAATCTTTGCAAGGCAGATTTTGAGAAAGCAAACATTATGTTGCCTTCGTTAGATAATCAAAAGCGGATTTATTCAGTATTGAGCAGGATAACAATAAAAATAGAGACCGAAAAGTCAATGCTTGAACAGTATACTACTCAAAAGCAGTATCTGCTTCGCCAAATGTTCATATAAACATCTGACGGAGCAAGTATTGCTTCTGCAAACCAAAATTTGTTAGAATATTCTGTTCTGCCAATAGTTTGTTATCTATTACAGATAATAGCTTGGCGTATCTAAGTTGCTCAGAATATGATGGACAAAAGATTTTGGCTTTACCATAGTCTTTGAAATATATGTGAGGTATTGCCACCCCTGTTTTATATGGTTCAAAGTTGAATACTTTCAGTAAATAATAAAGATATTGGAGTGAATAGCCTTCTTTAGCTTGCAAGATACTCAATGTCCCTGTTGCTGAACACTTGCCGGTAACATAAGAAACAGTTCCCACTCCCGAACCATCTTTGATAATATAAATAGCTTCACTTTGAGTATTATAGTTGTCAAGGTAGCCAACAATTCCATTAGCACCATACACAGGATAATAACCAGACTCCCAAATTTCGCTTTCTTGCAAAGTTGAAGAGCTGCATTCCAAACATTCGGCTATGCGTACATTGAACTTGTTGCTGTGCGCTATACTCTGTGCAATTCCCTTGATTAAGGACTATTAATATGCAAATTACTTACTTATCCTCAGATATGAGCAATACTTAGCAAGCAGGTTCTCTAATGGAAGGTCGCCTTTTTCAAATCGCTCTGCATCAAGTGGCAAAATTCTTTCGCACACTTTTAACTTGCCTTTATAGAGGGCTTTGATGTATTGATTTCCATTTTGCTGCTCGATGCTGATTTCAGAAAAAAAGACAGTGATGTCTTCTGGGTCATATATAATGGAATAGCTCGGTCGTTTGGCTCCGGGAATATCTTCTCGAAGAATCTCTTTATCTACAAGATCTTGAATATCTCGTATGGCTGTGTCTTTGGAACATTTAGCTAATGATGCCCAAGTTTTGGAAGTTATCTTTGCTTCATAGCCATCAAGGAACAGGTTCAGCATATCGGTCTGTCTTTGGCTAAGTGGTACAGAAGAAGCCTTTTGCCAAAAGAAACTTTTGTTCAAGATGGTACTGACGATATTTTCCGCTTCGTCAAGTGCAACCGACAACGTACTAGCATACCAGTATATCCATTCCGTAATGTCACCATCGCTGTGTTGAGCTTTTTCTAAAATATCGTAATAGTGGTTTTTATCTTTATTTATTTGAGAGGAGATATTATAAAATCTGAACTCACTCTTATCTGCACGAGCCAACAACATATCAGATAGTATGCGTGCCAAGCGTCCGTTACCATCTTCAAATGGATGAATACTAACAAACCAGAAATGTGCAATGGCTGACCTTATAACTGAATTTATATTTTCCTGACTGTTGAACCAATCAAGAAAATGTGCCATTTCTTCGTCTACGCGTTCCGGTGAGGGAGCAATATAATGGATTTTCTCGCGACCGAACATTCCGGAAACTATATGTTCCTCGTTTGTACGATACTGTCCAACTTCAATCTGTGAACCCTCACTGAAACCTGTCGGAAAGAATGCTGCTTGCCATGCACAAATTTTCTCTTTTGTCAATAACTGGTCGTAATATTTTACTACATCAAGCATGACTGCCACAACAGAATCTAGGTAGTGCGACGGTGCTGTCTGTTTGATATTTTCTATACCCAATTTTCGAGCAATGGATGAACGTACTTCATCTACATTCAATCGTATTCCTTCTATTTCTGACGAATAAACTACATCATACGTCAGATTTTCCGCCATCGCTTTTAATTTGCTATCAAAGCCAAGCGAGGCAAGCCTGCCATACAACAAACCCTGTTTGCGGTTCACTTCTTCAAGAAGTGCCGTTAGCTCAGTCGCATTCCAACGGAATGTAGTCCAATTGTCTCTTTCGTGTATATACATATCTGATGCGTCATTAAGCAACGAATAACGTCGCAATATTTGCGGCAAATATACTCAATTATTGTCGTATCAACAAGAGAGACCTTATAATATCGCAAAAAATGCGATGATTTTAGGCGTAAAACGTCTGATTAGCTTGACTTGCATCTGCATTTTCGAATCAAATTAGGGATTGCGCATCTGCAATTATTGAAAGTCTATTAAGTAGTATTCGTTCTAATGAAATGTTACTTAGAGATGTAGGCTCATATATTCGTGGGTTAACATACAGTAGTAATGATGTTGTTGAAGAAGATGGCATACTTGTTATACGGTCTAACAATATTGTCAACGGAAGTTCACTTGATTATAATAATGACGTTGTGTTTGTGCGCAAGCAAATGTCTGCCGAACAACAATTACAAAGTGGAGATATTGTTATTTGCATGGCAAATGGTAGTTCTTCTTTAGTTGGTAAATCATCTTATTATGATGGAGAGTGCTTATCCCCTATTACGGTTGGTGCTTTGTGCGGTATCTATCGTTCCAAAGAGCCTATTGTGAAATGGTTATTTCAAACTAACAGATACCGTAGATATATATTGAATTCTCTGCAAGGCGGTAATGGGGCTATAGCGAATCTTAATGGTGAAGATATACTTAGTATGTCGTTTCCAATCCCAGAAAAATCAACGATGAATCATTGTACAAAACTTCTCACATCATTAGATTCTTTGATAGAAAGCAATATGCTTTGTGATTTATATTCTTCACAAAAGAAGTATCTACTCCGTCAAATGTTCATATAAACATCTGGCGGAGTAGATATTGTTTCTCATATTGTAAGGCAAACAATAAATTTTCCTCAATTTCTGTTTTTCTTTCAAGCAATGACAAGCAAGCAGAAATAGATTTTTGTTGATCCATTGTCATAATCTGTACCTTATAGTCGCCCAGATCCTTTTTCTGAATGTTTGGAAGACCTGATCCGATACGGAGCTTCATGATCGAGCCTTCATTAGATTTGAGATAGTGGTATAGATAGCCTTTATCCACAACATCCTTAATGTTTTGAATGGTATAGCAATGTCCCCCACTCCAAAAAGGAGAAGAGTTGAATTGTACATATCCACAAGAGTTACCTCCTTCACTAATTGATATAGTGTTGGCTTCGACATTATAATTTTCATAATATCCAGAAGGCTCTGTGCCTCCATTCATTACATAGTATTTGCCACTGTCTTTGAGATATTCGCCATTGATTTGCTTTCCTTTAATTATATCACATATTTCTCTCAAGGTTACGATCTCTCCAATTGCGGACTTGAAAAGCTTTTTTGAAATTGCAGACTTTAGTTTCTTCAAATCCTCAATGATTTTGTTTTGGGTAGCAATTCGAGCATCAAGTAACGACAACATCGTTGCAATTTTCTGCTGTTCTTCTTTTGAAGGTAAATTGATTCTTAGTTTGAGCAGTTTATTAACTGCTAATCCTGGTTGCGCGGATTGATCAGAATATTGACCTAAATTCATATTAAGAAGCAAATACTGAAAGAAGCCGGTTACATTTTCAGTATTTGCTTGAACAGCAATTGCATGTTCTGTTATATATGACTTTCCTTCTGCTATATTAATATTGCCACATAAAGCACCTTGTCGACCAATTAGGACGAAGAAACCGTCATGATTAAATGTGCTTGTATATCCTCTTAGTCCGTTACCACCATAAACAGGATAAAGTCCTTCGCTCAAAATATTTTCAGCTTTAAGTCCCTTTCCACTCTTAAATTCAGAACAAGTTTCCGCGGCTGTAGTTTCCTTCCACTCCCCAGTAAACCCCGGAAATCTCAAAATTGGAACTAAAATGATTATATTTCTCTAATTATAGAGTACCTAATTTAGAATTAGTATGACAAATAAAACAATTAGAAAAATTGCGGATGCTTGGAAAGTTGAAAAGCGACCGTATGTAAAGCAATCAACATTTGCAACATATATGTTGATTCTGGAGAATCACATTTTACCTTCCTTTGGTGAAAGTTGTGAGCTGAGTGAAAAACATGTTCAGGCATTCGTCTTGGAAAAGTTGGATGCCGGACTAAGTGCCAAATCCATTAAGGACATTTTAATTGTACTAAAAATGGTGATGAAGTTTGGGGTAAAAAATGAATGGATGAATTATTATGAGTGGGATATAAAATATCCAACGGTGCAATCAAACAAGGAGATTGAAGTATTGACCGTTCAAAACCATAAAAAGATATTAGATTTTATTCATGATAACTTCACTTTTAGAAATTTGGGTATTTATGTATGTCTAAGCACAGGTTTGCGAATAGGTGAAATATGCGCTTTAAAATGGTCTGATATAGACGTAAACACAGGGACAGTCACAGTTCAGCGAACTATCGAGCGTATCTATGTGATAGAAGGGGAAACAAGACATACAGAGCTTGTCATCAACACGCCCAAGACCCAAAACTCATTTCGTGAGATTCCCATGAGTAAGGAATTACTATCTATCGTTAAACCACTAAAGAAGGTGGTCAATGATGATTTCTATGTGCTGACGAATGAGAATGAGCCAACGGAGCCACGTACCTATCGTAACTACTATAAGAAACTTATGGAGCAACTGAAAATGCCACAACTGAAATTTCATGGGTTGCGCCATTCTTTTGCTACTCGGTGCATTGAGAGCAATTGCGACTATAAAACAGTTAGTGTAATATTGGGGCATTCTAATATCAGCACAACTCTAAACCTCTATGTACATCCCAATATGGAACAGAAGAAAAAGTGCATTAATAAAATGCTAAAGTCTTTGGGCAAATAATATCAACCATATAGCCGATGTCACGGTACTGATCAAAATAGGTATTGGGGAATTTTATAGATGTAGGTAATATGTCTTTCGAAGTTTTCAAATAAGAGGGCATTGTAGACACACTGAAAAAACGCATATCTCATTATCAGCTATTTATGTGTATGCGCTGTAGAGATCCTCCTGCATTTATGTCTTTTCCCATTATTTCTCATTTCGAGTTCTTGATAAGCCTTGTAGAGATTCGGATTTTGTATTGTGTTGTGTTACAGTGCTTTATAGAAGCCGGTTGTAGATGCCATTTTCTTGCTTTTGCCTTCTCGCCGCCCTAACTTTGCAACATCGGATTTGAGGAAGGAAAAACGTTTCCGCCGGGGCCTCGCGGCAATCTTTTCTTCTTCCTTATATATGCGATGCGATTTCGGGCTGTTCGCTATAAACAGGTAGGTCAAGGCAGGGATGACTGGTTCACTGCAACAATATTATCAATTTAATACATTATTATTATGGCATTTTTTAAGAAACAGCAGCAGCCAATCAATGGCTTATGGTATCCTCAATCCGTTACAGTTGGCAAACCGGTAACTACTGATCAGATTGCTGCAAAGTTAGCATTTGTTTCCACTGTAACACCGGGTGATGCTTATGCAATTGTGAAGAACTTAGGAGGCGTATTGGGCGACTATATGGCTGACGGACGTACGGTGAAACTGGATGGGGTAGGAACTTTTTATTACACTGCTGCTACCAACAAAAATGGGGTGGCTTCACCGAAGGAGGTGAGTGCCAAGCAAATAAAGGGTATACGTGTTCGCTTTATTCCTGAAGTTCATCGTAATGTGAGTAGTCAGGTGACCACTCGCTCCATGGTGAATGAATCCAATGTCTTTTGGGAAGAACTCCAAGTTGCTTCCACCGGTGATTCTTCTTCCGAAGAGGGCGGCTCCGGTAGTGGCGGAGGCTTGGATGAGAATCCGTTGGGTTAACCATTAAAAAAGGTTGCAATGTCAAAACATTGCAACCTTTTTTCTTTATTATATGGTCAGTTGATTACAGCGGAATATATTCCACGAATGCTTCCATTGCTTCGTAAGATGCCAAACCGAGGTTGTCATACAATGCGGCGGTACCACGGTTACGGTCTTCACTGCGTTGCCAGAACAAACGTTCGTCGTTGCCCAAGAATGGTGCACTTTCCATCTGAGACTGGTGCTTCAGGATTGAATTACGTTTTGCACGCAGTTCTTCCGGACTGATGGGCACTGCCATTTCAATGTTTTCAATTTCCCACTCGGCCCACGCACCACGATACATCCAAATACGGCAATCTTTCAGCCATTTTGCACCTTCTTCTTTTTCCAGATCGATAGCAGCAAATACGGCATCTGTGCAGACACGGTGTGTTCCATGCGGATCGGCGAGGTCACCGGCTACGAATATTTGATGAGGTTTCACTTCACGCAGTAGGTTACGCACAATTTCCACGTCAGCTTCGGTCAATGGGCCTTTCTGTATTCTACCTGTTTCGTAGAACGGCAGGTCAAGGAAGTGGCAATGATCCAGAGGGATATTATTGTACGTACAAGCAGTGCGCGCTTCACCACGACGTATCAAGCCCTTAATTGTGAGGATGTCACGTGTATCGATGTCACCGTCTTTCTTCTCTTTCAGGAATTTACGGATTTCTGCATATTTATCAACAACGACCTTGTCTTCGCTGTTATTGAAGATCTGGTTGAAGCCGTTAATAAAATGCATGAAGCGAATCACTTCTTCGTCACCTACGGCAATGTTGCCGGAAGTTTCGTAAGCCACGTGCACATCATGTTTTTGTTCTACCAGACGGCGGATTGTACCACCCATGGAGATTACGTCATCATCGGGATGCGGAGAGAATACGACGATACGTTTCGGATACGGTTTCGCGCGTTCGGGACGATAGGTATCGTCTGCATTCGGTTTACCACCCGGCCATCCGGTGATGGTATGTTGCAGATCGTTGAAGATCTTGATGTTCACATTGTATGCCGAACCAAACAGAGCCAGCAGTTCGCTCAAGCCATTTTCATTGTAATCCTTGTTTGTCAGTTTCAGGATTGGCTTACCTGTCAGTTGGCACAACCATACGATGGCGCTACGAATCAGTTTGTCGTTCCATTCGCAGGAAGTCACTAACCACGGACGGTGGATACGTGTCAGGTTACCGGCGGCAGAAAGGTCGATAACTACATGAGCGTTGTTGTGAGTTTGCAGGAAAGAGGCTGGAATGGTGTCTGTTACAGCACCTTCTACGCACTCTTTTACCATTTTGGCTTTGTCTTCACCCCATGCCATCAGATAGATTTTCTTGGCAGCCAGGATGGTAGAAACGCCCATTGTTATGGAGCTGATCGGAGTGCTTTCGATACTACCGAACATTTTGGATGCTTCATTGCGTGAATCGTTGTCTAGCAAAATCAAACGGGTGGTGGAGTTCAGGCGGGAACCCGGTTCGTTGAACCCAATGTTACCAACGCGTCCGATGCCCAGCAATACGGCATCCAGTCCGCCGAAGCTTTCAATGCGTTGCTCGTACAGGCGGCAATATTCAAAGATGGTATCTTTAGGAATTGTACCGTCCGGGCTGAAGATGTTCTGCTTGTCAACGTCTACATGATCAAGGAACATTTCCTTCAGGGCATTCAGATTACTGTTGATGGCATCTGATGTAAGAGGATAATATTCGTAAAGGTTGAATATGATAACGTTGCGGAAACTCAGACCTTCTTCTTTATGTATGCGGATAAGGGCTGAGTATACGTTGCGGGGAGAATTACCACCCGGCAATGCCAATACACAGAAGCGTCCGGCTTTCTGTTTATCACGAATTAGTTGAGCTATTTCGTAAGCAACGTGGTTGGCGCCTTCCTCTGCCGATTCGTAGATGTCGGTTGGGATTTTTTCCAGTCGGGTCAATACCGACCTTTCAAATGCATTCTCAGGCCTGTAATACCTGGGGGAGACTCTGTTGAGAGTGATTTGAGAACTAAGATTGGTTTTCATAACTTAATTGGTATTAATAAATTGATTAAAGCTTGTCGCTTCTAAGATTTAACAAATATACAAAAAACAATGTTCACTAATTCTAATGTTGGGGTTGTTTTTCGGAACAAGGTGTTTTCTTCTGACACTGTTTCGAGATACAAATGTAGCCACTTTTTGGTAACTATGCACTCACTTTTTTTAGGTATTTTCATTAAAAAGACTAAAATGGAACCTTTTTGTACAAAAACATCACTTGTTCGAGGGGGGGATGGGTATGCGGACGACACGGATTAGACGGACGAACGCGTACCTGTCTTGAAGAGGAGCGGTTTCATCAACAGATAATCCTAATTGATATAAAATGTAGTGGTTACTGTATTTCCTGCTTCGTCTACGGCCGTTAATGAATGTTTTCCGGGCGTGGGTTGTAGTGAGATCTTATGAAAATCCTGTGTCTGGGTAAGATAAGTGTTGTCAAGGTGCCAGAAAATGGTGGTATCTGGATTGCCGTGGGCCAGTTCAGCGGTTAGAAACCCCGGACTTCCATCCATCTGTTTGGGTAACACAATGCGGGCATTCATGGGGGGGTAGATGAATTGCATGGATTGCAATGCATCTTCTCCGCAACCCGGTTTGAAGGGAGGAAGCGGACTGTATTCCGGATGATGCTGTTTGTAATACCATTCCCATACAGGTGGTAAAGTGAACCAGGACTTTTGGATAGTAAGTTCCAAATTAACACAATTCTCGTAGATACGGTGAGTTTCATCGGCTGAAAGAGTGATAAGGTGATGATAAGGGCAAGCTTCCGTCTTTAATCCGGCAGGAAGAATCAGTAAAGTATCTGTTTCTTCGCAAAACCTGCCCTTCAAGTGTCCGGATTTCCGGCATACTTCAGCTTTGACAAAGACATCTCCCGGGCGCTTGAACCATTGTGTCGGAGGGAGCAGACTAAATACATCAAACAAAACCGGACCGGCTGTCCGTGCTCCTACAAGACCGGGGTTACCTTCTCCTGTAGCATTTCCTGCCCATACACCTATGGCATAGTGAGGAGTGACGCCTACAGCCCAGGCATCGCGGAATCCGTGGCTTGTTCCGGTCTTCCAGGCAATGGGGTGCATGGAGGGGATTGATTTCCAGTCTATTTCTTCGGGACGATTCACCTCGGTTAACGCATTGAAGGTTTGCCATACGGCTCCCGGTTGGAAAGTATCCGTCGATTTTCCCGAAGCGAAGACTTCTGATTCCCCTGATCCTTCAGCGTTTGCAAGCAGCAAACTACATTCTGTTTGTGGAAGCTGCAATAAACTCCGCCCCATGTAAGCATACGCATTTGTTACATCCCACAGGGTAGCTTCCGCTCCGCCCAGAATGAGTGATAAACCATAATGGGAAGCCGGACGGTTGATTGTTTTTAAGCCTATTTGCCTCAGGAAAGTATGAAACTTGGGAACACCATATCTTTGTAGCATCGTCACTGCCGGAATATTCAATGAACGTGCAAGAGCTTCCGAAGCAGGAACGGCACCTTCGAATTGCAAACTGAAGTTTTGAGGTGTAAAGCCATTAATATTAACCGGTATATCGGGCAGTAGCGTATGAGGTAGCAGACTGCCTTCCTGCAACATGGCGTAATATAAAAATGGTTTCAGAATACTTCCCGTGCTTCTGGGTGCTTGAATAACATCTACTTGGTTACCGGCTTGCTTCCGTTCGAAATTGACATTGCCGCAATAAGCCACAACCTGATTGGTTCGGATATCAATCACCAGAATTGCCAGATTGCGTATATCACTCCGGTTAAATTCATTGCTCCAACGTTCGGCTACGTTCTCTATTTGGGTTTGAATACCCCTGTCGATGGTTGATACGGAATATTTCCCGTTTCGTTCCTGATAGAAGCGACTGACTAGATGGGGAGCGGTTTTGGGGAGTGGATGAGGCTCGTCGGGGAGTGGTTCGCTGATAGCCAGTTCGTAAGTGGAGTCATCTATAATCTTTCGTGCATATAGTTGTTTTAGCAGACGGTTTCTTTTATTAAGTAATAATTGTCGTGATTTGGAGAGATGAATCATGGCGGGCGCGTTGGGAAGTACCGCCAGCATAGCTGCTTCTGCCCAGGACAGTTCTTCGGCGGGATGTCCGAAATATCGCCAGGCGGCGGCATCGAGGCCTACTACATTTCCTCCGAAAGGAGCGTGTGAAACGTACATGGACAGGATTTTCTCTTTTGAAGCGCGAAACTCAAGTCGGGTAGCTAGGATCATTTCTATGAACTTTTCTCCAAAAGTGCGCGATTCGTTTCTTGCCAGACGGATCGTTTGCATGGTGAGGGTGCTTCCTCCACTTACAATGCGCTGATTCTTTAGGTTTTGGTAGGCGGCTCTGCCCGTGGAGACAGGATTGACTCCCCAATGGTGATAGAAATGCCTGTCTTCGAAAGTAATGAGGCATTGCTTTATTTTCTCCGGAGTAGTGGTCCGGGGTGGAAAGCGCCATTGACCGTCGGATGCAATGCGTGCACCCAGTAATTCACCGTTCCGGTCAGTGACGACGGTGGAGTAGGGCACATGGAAAAGTTGCCGGGGGAGGCAAAAGATATAGGCTATCACCAGAATTGTAATAAGTATGAGTATTACTTTTCTGGTGATAGATAGTTGTTTGAAGTACTTTATAATTTGAATCTTCATCAATATTTAAATATGACTATCTTAATTCTCCTCCTCCCGGGAGGAGGAGTACCCCATAGGGGGGAGGTGGTAGGTAGAATGAAAAATACCTATGAATTAATAAGGAACTCTTTTCTTACCTACCACCCCGCCCTTTGGGCACCCCTCCTTCCAGAAGGAGGGAAATTTGAATAGTTTTGCTCAGTGGCATGTTATTTACTGACAGTCGTTCTTCTCGCCTTGGTCCGTGCCTGTGCCGAACCGTCATACATGGCTTCGCACTGGATAGCCGGCAAAATGAAATTACCTGCATACGTAGCTTGCAGTCTTATGGTGAACTTTTTCAATTCACTGCGACGCAAGTCGAAGTAAGTCAGCACACGGTCGTCACGAATATCCTGATAGGTATAATCACGGGTAGGCGTCGCTTCCGGAGTCATCAACCGGTCATTGTAAATCTCCCAACCTGACGGCAGAATATGTGTTAATGCCAAATTGCTGTAAGCAGTGGTTCCACTGATATTACCTACGGTGATGACTGCCATAAAGTCTGTTCCTTGCTTGATATCATCTATGGATATCGTCGCTCCGTTCATATCCGTATATTTTACGTCCAGGCGGAGGTTATTGGATATTGCGGGTAATGTATCATTAAGTAATTGCGTGCGTGTAATGAGGTCCACACTTAATGCACCTTTACTTTCGTTCTTTACTATAATATTACCCGAAGCCGGTGAAGTGGACAGTTCCTTTGCAAATACAGCCTTGGCTGATTTCACTACGGGTTGCTGTTTTCCGTTCCAGGTCCAAGTGAAGTCCAGAGTACCTGAAAGCTTCTCAGCCAGACGTCCCATCGCCATTAATGAGAAAGCAGTGGACTGTGTGCTGAACCAATTCTCTTCGGCCAGATTCTTGGATACCTTCTTCGCCTGTTGCAATGCCGCCTGGTCGCGGTTCATCAGGAGTAAAGTTTCCAATATCATAGCTTCGTCACGATCATACGAACCATAGATGTAGTTCTGTGAGGAATAAGGGGCAACGGTGGTTTCTGCCTTAAATACCAGTTCTTCAGCCGGTTTCATCTTACCTGTCAGGGCATAAGCGGCTGCCAGTCTCCATTTGGCTTGCAGAGGCAGGTTAGCTTGTTCTTTCATCCGGTTCATGGCACCCTGCTCAGGTGCCCCGGCTAATGCCAGTGTGTACAATCTGTATGCCTGTTGCACTCCCGTTTGCCAGTAAGCCCAACTGTCATCCTTATCCGGCATCCGCCAGTTCTGGGCAGCAGCACGTTGGAAGCGTTTCCACTTATTCAGTACATTCGAGTTGACAGCGTAGCCTTTCTCCTGCGCCAATACAAGGAACATGCCCGCATAAGAAGTAATCCACTCATCGGCACTGGCATTTCCCGGCCAGTAAACAAAACCGCCGTTCGGAAGCTGGCGTGCATAGAGTTGCCGTATCGCTTCCTGTACGTTGGTCTTAATCTTTTGAGCTTCTTCCTCATCCACAGCTTTAAACTGGCTGACGAACAATAGCGGCAGAGCTTTGGAAGTCAGCTGTTCCGTGCAATGATGCTGATAATTATACAGGTAGTCGAACCTGCGGCTGATATCTACCGAAGGAATGCGTGAGACTTCCAGCAGCATACGGCTATTTGCCGGAGAAGCACCATTCAATGAATAAGGGAGTGTTACACTTTCTCCCTTTTCCACCCATTGGTTGTTGCGGAAGGTCACTGCCGGATTCGGGTTTCGGACTTCTATTTCAATGGTCTCTTTCGCCTGCTGACTGCTACCGCTGGCAGTGATATGTATCGTTGCTTTTCCTGTTTTACTTCCGGTCTTTATCTTAAAGTAAACGAGTTGGTCATCCGGTTGACTGAAAGTAATGGATTGTTTATTGGGATCGATCACTTGTACACCTCCACCTGAAGCCTGGATGGATACCGATACATTCTTCACTTCCTTCTCCATGGCAAAGACATTTACCGGGACAGTAATCTCTTCTTGTGTGCTCAGCACACGGGGCAGTGTTGACAACAACATCAATGGTGTCCGCACGAAAGAAGTCTTTTCCGCTTTTCCATAAGCTCCGTCTTGCCCCGCTACCACCATCGTACGCACAGAACCTACGTACATCGGTAGTTTCAGCGTGTGCGTCTTCTGTTTCCCTTTATCCAGATAGAACGGACCGATAAATTTCACTATCGGCTTGAAGCGGTTCGCTTTTGCATCGGCCGGTTTCAATGTCTCGTCACCACCCGTACTGAACAATGAACTGTAACGTCCGGCAGATGCTCCGAGTACATCATCATACATATCCCAGGTGCGGATGCCCAATGCTTCGCGGGCATAGAATTCATTCCATGGATCGGGAGTCTTGAAATTAGTCAAGTCGAGTAATCCATCATCTACAATGGCCAGTGTGTACGTCATCTGTTTGCCGTTCTTTTCGCTGACGGTAACTGTGAAGTCCGTTTCCGGCCGCAACACTTCCGGCATTTTAATTTGCGGCTGCAATATAGTTTGTTTGTTAGTCACCAATACCGGAACTACACCGTACATACGTATCGGCAAATCGTTCACCGTCTGTGCATGAGGTTGCAACAGGCTGATGTGCAGGTAAACGTTCGGCGCCATTTCCGGAGTCACTTTGAAAGAATACTTTGTGTCTCCGTTGTTGGAAACTTCAATCCATTCACGTTGCAGAACAGTTGAACCGTTTTCCAGGGCTACCAATGCACGTCCTCCCGCAGCGGCAGGAATGATGGCTGTTGCCGTTTCACCTATTTCATACGAGTCTTTATCCAGAGAGAAAGCGAGCATTTTAATGCCGCTGGGGTCCGTCTTGCTTGAACGTCCGCGCCAATCCGGCCAGTCTATATAAACAGTTCCGCCGGTGGCATGCCCACTTTCCTTATCTTTCACATAAATTAGGTAACGTCCCCAGTCCGGATAGTTTACCCGGAATTTGAAAGTTGCCTTTCCGCCTGTAGTCTGTATATTGCCACTGGCTACGGGAGTGATGGAACTACTGTTGACATAAGTTCCGAATGATTCGTCCCGGTTCTCCCACCACCAACTCCAGGAGATACGGTAAATCTTATATTCCAGATTGGAGCGGTTCACTAATTGCCCTTCTGCATTTACGGTGACAATGTCGAATACATGATCCTGGTCTGTCTCGATGTATTTTCCTTTCGGTTGGTTCAGATTAATCCCTACGTAAGAAGAGAATGGAGAGAACGGAATGCTTTGCGTGTAAATACTGGCGTCTCCTCCCGGTTCGAATACACGGCTGGTTAAAGTTGCATTCAGCATTCCCGGAGCATTGGTGGCAGCCGGAAGTTCCAACATAAAGTTAGCTTTTCCTTCCGCATCCAGTGTCCCGTCGAATATATCGTTTTTTACAGTTGTAAATTCGGTAGCCGGATTATTGAATATGTATTGGCCGTAGTTCTTAAATTGCGTATTTACTTTTGACAGGGACATTTCCACCTTGGTTTTCAGCCGTGAAGCTGTGGCGCCTGTCAGCCATGTGGAAGTAAGCATTACCGGCATTTCTTTGGTAGAAGCTTGGATTACTTTTTCCGGTAGTTTCAGATTAATTTTCAGGCGGTTTGGCTTCACTGTTTCTATGCGAAGGCTTTTGTGGAAAGCGGTTCCGCCTACTTTGACGTAAGCGTTCCATAATCCCGTCGGGTCTTCGGGGCGTGTCGGCAGGTCAAACGTGTAGAAACCGTTTATACCCTGTGTGGAAATCATTTTGGTATAGAATTGTCCTCTCGGATTATACAATTCCAATGCTACAGGGTGTTTATCCGGAATTCTTTTTTCACGGTCTTCCATAATAAAGCTTACATGCAGCGTATCTCCCGGTCGCCATACCCCTCTTTCGCCATAGACGAATCCTTTCAATCCTTTCTGAATATCTTTTCCACCTACATCGAACCGGCTGACAGATTGTTCTTCACCGTCTGCCACACGAACGTAAGCCTTTTGTTTCTCTACTTCGGCCACCACAATGAAAGGAATACCTTTCGGGGTGATTTCCGTAAATCCTTCACTATTGGTCTCAGCGGTTCCGATGGCTTGCAACTGGAAGTTGTAAACAGTCACTTTTGCTTTCTCCATCGGTTTGGTATCCAAGATGTTGCTTACGGCTATCCACAGTTTGTTCAGTGAATTCCGTTTTACAATCATTCCTATATTGGAGGCAAATACATTGCACGATGCTGCCCGGTCAGAGTCCATATAATAGGAGGGATGGCAAGGATTATTGCGTTCCCGCCAGTTATACTGGCTCCAGTCCATCTTTATGTTACCATTATAGTAGAAATAAGTTTCCGGGGTATCCCATTCTGCTTCATTTTCTTCGAAAGTACTACTTCCACTGACTTTCGTCAATCCCTCTGAAGCAGTATTGTCTGCAAAGCTCATCTCTTGTTTTTCTGTTCCGCTGCAAGGATAGGCTGAGTATTCTTGCCGGAAAGAAAGTATGATACGGTAGATAGCACCCGGTTCCTGCCGGATCAGTCCGGCAAGGTCTATTGAATAGTCTTCCCATCGGTGCACGTCTTTTGTGCTGTCCTTGCTCAGCCACAATGTGTTCTGATAAACCAATCGTCCGGAACGGCGCAGTTCACTGGCGGATGAGAGCGTATTGGTCTGCATGAACATCAGTACATTGTTTTCAAAAATACGGATTACACTTAAATCTACCGCATAGAGATTGACTGCCCGGAAAGGGATGATCAAACTTTTGGAGTCGGGCAGGATAGCGGCTGATGTAGACATGCTCACTTGTGGTTTCAGATTCAGTTCGCTGAATGCGATGGAGTGTGATGTTCCGAGCGATTTATCCCGGCTGTTTTTCACTCCTTCGTGTATCTTCAAAGTCAGTTTGCTCAGTTGGTTGGCTTCAAAGTAGACATATACTTTATTATTCTCCACTTGAAATATGGAAGATGCTACTTCGGGGATTTCAATCAATCCATTCAGGTCTTGTGTGGTAGAAACAGGATCGGAGAATACTATTTCAATTCCATTCTCCGGTTCGTCAATACGTTTGGCAGAGAGGAGACGGAAATCATTCTTGGCAGGGATCAGTACGTTTTCTGTCAGTTTGCGGTCGATTCCTGCAGGACTGCCGTTGGCGGTGATTTCCAGCTGGTAGTCTTCCGCTTCGCGAATGACACCGGCTATTTCAAACAGATAGCGTATCGGATGATCTGTCGGAGTGATACTGACCGGATAGCTTTGACCGTTTCCGCCTTTGGCAGAGAGCATTTTCTCAACTGCTTCTTTGGAAGTGGCATCACTGAAACGTACTTCACCTTTCAGCGTCACTAGGTCGCCATGGCTATCTACGTCGATGGTTGTTAGCGGTTCAATATACAGTGTGAAATTGGGTTCCTGTACTCTGAAAGAGAATTTGAATTCTTTCAGGCGACTGTCCACTTCTACAAACCGACCTAATTGGAACGTACCTTCATAGAACTCTCCCGGTTTTAAAGTTCCTGGTTCAGGAACGAATTCAATCGTATTGTTGCTGACCCAATATGCTTTACCTTTCAGGGACGGGGAGAAACTGAATGGGTTTTCTTTCAGTTCATTGTTCAAATCTACCATAGCTTGATCTTGTGTCAGTTCTATGCGTATGTTCGAAGTTTGTGAGATAACTCCTCCTGTATATGCATTTACAAAAGGTGCATACTCGGCAGAAGGAACAATATCTTTTTTGCTGTTTGCGCAAGAGGAAAAAACTATGATGGTCAGTAACAGAGAGAATAGCTTGTCAGCTATACGGTGTTTAGCTTTCATTCGTTCCATAATATAAAAGAATTATAAATTCTCAATAGAAAAGGCATCCGCATCTTTCCATGCGGGGAATTTTTGTCTGAATTCTCTCAGGGCAGAGAGGTCGAGAGTTGCGGTGGCGGTTCCTTCTTCATGGTCGGGTACGCTGGCAAGCAAATCGCCCTTTGGTGAATAAATGACGCTGCCGCCATTATATAGCATTTGATTTCCATCCGTACCGATACGGTTGACACCGCAAACATAACTGATATTTTCGAGTGCACGTGCTTGTAACAAAATGTCCCATACCCGACGGCGGGGAACAGGCCAGTTGGCAACGTATATCAGAAGATCATATTCATTATTTACGTTCCGGCTCCATACCGGGAAGCGAAGGTCGTAGCAGACTAACAGTAGTATATTCCACCCCCGGTAGGAGATAACAGGCCGCTGGCTACCCGCTGTAAAATGCTCCGTTTCCTGGCCCATACGAAAGAGGTGCCGTTTATCGTAGTAATAAGCTTCCCCTTCGGGAGTCAGGAAAAAAGCACGGTTATAATAAGACTTATCAGGAATGGGAACCGCATTTTTATTTGCATCTACTTCTTCATCGCAAGCTATATAACTGCCTGTAATGGCGAATTGGAATTCTGCCGCCCATTGGCGCAAGGTGGTGATGGTTACACCCGATACCGGTTCAGCTAGCCTTCGGCTGTCCATACTAAAACCGGTAGAGAAGGTTTCGGGCAAGACAACAATCTCCGCTACTCCACGAAGCGCTTTGAGCTTCCTACGGAGTAGGCGGAGATTTTCTTGTTTATCTTCCCAAACAATATCTGTTTGTAATAGAGTTACACGCATAACTTCATTGAAATATTTTAGGCGCGGATTATACGTATAACGCGGATTAACGTGCTACGTTATACTTGCAGGCAAAGATTATTTGCCCGGCTTTCCACGCCGCAAGGTAATAAAAATCCGTGTAATCCGCGTAATCCGCGCCTAAAAGTTATTATCAAATGTTTCCTAAAGCAAAGTTCTTCGGGTTCTTCCCTTTGAAATCCTTATAATAGAGCTTTACCTCGCGCATATCCTTTTCGATATCTCCTGACGGCATAATCGCTTTTGTCGCGGAAATCGTTTTAGTGGTATAATCGATACCTATCATTACAATAGGTACCTGCGCTTTCAATGCAATAAAATAAAATCCTTTCTTCCAATTAGGGTTTGCTTTGCGGGTTCCTTCCGGTGTAATAGCGAGCTGGAATTTCTTGCTTCTGGCGAATCTTTCCGCCATCTGGTCTACCAGTGATGTTTTGCGTCCCCGATCTACCGGTATGCCACCTACGGCTTTGAATATTAATCCCAGTGGAAAGAAGAACCATTCTTTTTTCATCATGAAGCAGGTTTTCCGTCCGATAGCTCCGTAAAATAGTTTGCCGATAAATAAATCCCAATTAGAAGTATGAGGCGCTGCGGTTATCACGCATTTATCATAATCCGGCACCGTCACGTTTGTCTTCCATCCCAAAATGCGATAGTAGATAAAGCTGTATATTGCTTTTTTCATTCCCGGTGCTTACTTCAGATTACCGATAGCGTTAATAATTGCGTCTACTTCTTTATTAAAGTCTTCGCGGAATTTCTTGTAGAAACCTTTTACATTTCCCGGCTCGGTATGGCTGATACGGCTGATAAATTCATCTTGCATACTCAGGATTTTACCCATCAATTCGTCAGCTTTTGCTTTATCGGTTCCGGGTACGTATAAGCTGTTTACCAAACACTCCATGAACAGTTCACCTGCGATATAATTGACGTTTTTCTTAAGTTCTCTTCTACTTGCCATAATCTTTACGTTTTAAGTGAATAAATTGAAATATTTCCGGTAAAGATAAGTACTTTCCACGGTATAAACCAATATTTCATATTTTTTTTGATGTGCGCTTCCTTTCATAATTCAGAAAAAAACACGAAATTTGCGACGCTTTTGAACGAAACTTTACTAACACCTTTAAATAATTAGATAAAATGACAAAAAGTGCATTGCAAATTGCAAGGGCTGCTTATCAGCCCAAACTTCCGAAAGCGTTGAAGGGTGCCGTTAAGGCGGTAGCTGGAGCAGCTACTCAATCTGTAGCCGATCAGGAAGCTATCCAAAAATTGTTCCCTAATACGTACGGAATGCCTTTGATCAAGTTTGAGGCTACTGACGAAGTGGTTAACTTCCCTGCTATGAACGTGGGCGTTATCCTTTCCGGTGGTCAGGCTCCCGGTGGTCATAATGTGATTTCCGGTATCTTCGACGGTATCAAGAGTTTGAATAAGGACAGCAAGTTATATGGTTTCATTCTTGGCCCCGGCGGTTTGGTTGACCATAACTATATGGAACTGACTTCAGATATCATTGACGAATACCGTAACACGGGTGGTTTCGATATCATCGGTTCCGGTCGTACCAAATTGGAGAAAGAAGATCAGTTTGAAAAAGGTCTGGAAATCCTGAAGCAACTTGATATCAAAGCATTGGTTATCATCGGTGGTGACGACTCTAACACCAATGCCTGCGTACTGGCTGAGTACTATGCAGCTAAGAAGTGTGGCGTACAGGTAATCGGCTGTCCGAAGACTATCGACGGTGACTTGAAGAACGAAATGATTGAAACTTCTTTCGGTTTCGACACTGCTTGCAAAGTTTACTCTGAAGTCATCGGTAACATTCAACGTGACTGTAACTCAGCTCGTAAATACTGGCACTTCATCAAGTTGATGGGACGTTCTGCTTCTCACATCGCACTGGAATGTGCTTTGCAGGTACAGCCTAACGTTTGTATCGTATCAGAAGAAGTTGAAGCAAAAGATATGTCTCTGGACGATGTAGTGACTTACATTGCTCAGGTAGTAGCTAACCGTGCTGCTCAGGGCAACAACTTCGGTACGGTTTTGATTCCTGAAGGTCTGATCGAGTTTATCCCGGCTATGAAACGTCTGATCGCTGAGTTGAACGACTTCCTCGCTGCAAATGCAGAAGAATTCTCTCAGATTAAGAAGTCTCACCAACGTGATTATATCATCCGCAAACTGTCTCCGGAAAATGCGGCTATCTATGCTAGCCTGCCTGAGGGTGTTGCACGTCAGCTGACGCTGGACCGCGACCCGCACGGAAACGTACAGGTATCTTTGATCGAAACAGAAAAACTGTTGTCGGAAATGGTAGCTACTAAGCTTGCTGCATGGAAAGAAGAAGGTAAATTCGTAGGTAAGTTCGCTTCTCAACACCACTTCTTCGGTTATGAAGGCCGTTGCGCTGCTCCGTCTAACTACGATGCTGACTATTGCTATTCACTGGGTTATACAGCTGCTTCTCTGATTGCTAACGGCAAGACAGGCTATATGTCTTCTGTACGCAACACTACGGCTCCTGCTGACCAATGGATTGCAGGTGGTGTGCCCATCACAATGATGATGAACATGGAACGCCGTCACGGTGAAATGAAACCGGTAATCCAGAAAGCTCTGGTGAAACTGGATGGTGCTCCGTTCAAGGCATTTGCTGCTCAGCGCGACCAGTGGGCTATCACTACAGATTATGTATATCCGGGACCGATCCAGTACTTCGGACCTACGGAAGTTTGTGACCAGCCGACGAAGACTTTGCAGTTAGAGCAAGCTAAATAAATCGGCAAACTGACGAAGAGTTAATAAAAAGAACGCAAATTACGCGAATTACGCAAATATATTTTCTTGATTTGTGTAATTTGTGTAATTTGCGTTCTGTTTTTGAAAATGAACACATGGTTACTAAGCCCCATTCTGCTCCCCGCCGGAAACCGGCTTCCCGCTCCACTGCACCAGCTGCACGTCGCGGTAAGAAGAAAAGCAAAGCACGCGTCATGCCTGCATGGTTACGTACAATACTTGCTGTTTGTATCATTGCCGTATTCTCTGCCGGGTTTTATTGGTTTTTCATTCGTCCGTATGCCTATCGTTGGAAACCCTGTTATGGTCAGAAAGGATATGGGGTCTGTATGCCCTGCGACTATGAAGTGCATGGCATTGATATCTCCCATTATCAAGGCAGTATTGACTGGGTGCAACTGACAACCAACAAAACAACCAAATTTCCTATCCATTTTGTCTTTATGAAAGCTACCGAAGGTGGTGATCATGCTGACGATACTTTCCCGTTCAATTTTGATCAGGCGCATCGTTACGGTTTTATTCGCGGAGCTTACCATTTCTTCTCTCCTAAAACAGATCCGCTAAAACAAGCCGATTTCTTTATTCGTACGGTCCAGCTTATTCCCGGAGATCTACCACCTGTGCTTGATGTCGAAACTATTGGTAAAAGTACGCCCCATGACTTAAGGATTGCTGTCAAAATCTGGCTCGACCGTATAGAATCCCATTATGGTGTGAAACCGATTCTTTATACATCTTATAAATTCAAGAACCGCTATCTTAGTGATTCGGTATTCAATACTTACCCCTACTGGATTGCCCACTATTACGTAGACTCCGTCAAATATGAAGGTCCATGGCACTTCTGGCAACATACTGATGTGGGTAATGTTCCCGGTATCAGGGAAGAGGTCGATTTGAATGTATTCAACGGATCTTTGGAAGAACTCGTTGATATGACAATTCCTTGATTATACTGTATCTTAAATAATCAAATTAGTGATATAAGATTAGGAAAAAAGATAAGAAATGTGTTCTTTTGTATTCAGGTAAAACGAGATGGAAGTATAACTAAAACATTTGCTTATGAACCGGACGGAATTGGTAAATCATTTAAAGAAGCTAATAAAGGGGGTTGCTCCTGATGCTCAAGCTATTCTTTATGGATCGGAGGCACGTGGAGATGCAAAATCCGGCAGTGATATTGATCTTTTGATTTTGATAGATAAGGAAAAAGTATCTCCTCAGGAGGAGGATACAATCACTACTCCTATATATGATTTGGAAATAGAATCCGGAATCATTATTAGTCCTATTGTAATGACTCGTAAAGCTTGGGAAGCGGCGAAGAGGCAGACTATGTTTTATTATAATGTGATGAAAGACGGGGTGTTATTATGATGGATGGTGTTGTAAAACGTGATATAATCAACTATAGGCGTCAAAAAGCTCATGACTTGATGCATGATGTTGATATTCTAATGGAAAATGAATTATGGAATTCTACAGTCAACAGAATGTATTACGCATGTTTTCATATTATCTCAGCATTATTGATTATGCATGAAATAGAGGTGAAAACTCACATGGGTGTTAGGCAGGCTTTTGGACTTCATTTTGTAAAGTCGGGTATATTAGAATCGGAATGTGGGCGAATCTTTTCAAAGATATATGATAAGAGACAATCAAGTGACTATGACGATTTTAGAGAATTTACAAGAGAAGAAGTTGAAAATCTATATCCCCAGGTTCTGTTGTTGATTGGAGAAGTTGATAGATTACTTGATAAAACTATGTAAACACTAATTTTTGCCTTCTTGATATATTTCTTTCAGTAACTTTGCTCCGAGTATCGGTCTGTAATGTCCTCTTTCGTAGTAGTTATGAATATCATTCGTATATTCATTGATGCCACTGAAATCGAATACGTTTTCATAGCCAAAAATGCCTTTCAATATTTCCACATCTGCCGGATTTATGCTGATCTGGTTATAGTCGGGACTGATGATGATTTTAACCGAGGTGTTATGTTTCCGGCAGATTTGATCTATTTCCTTTAATAATTCGGTCTGTGTTTCCCATAGGAATCGCTCACCTTCCCGGTATTCACCATTTCTGTAATTACAGTCTCTGGCTTTCACAAACTCTTTTTTGTGGTTTTCCCAATATGCTTCTCCTTCATCCCGGATCATCCTCTCTCTGGGATTGATTGCATCATTTGTTACTGCATCTCTGATTGCGCCATAAGGGTTTATCACTCCTTGCATATAGGGACGATATTGATGGAATATTTTATAATCGAGATAAGGAAACAGGAAATTAGGGAAGAAGAAGGCCTGACAGAATTTCTCCTGGAAACTAAAGTTGCTGATTCCTGAGATAGCCGGAGGCAACACATGGTTATGGCTGCTTAAAAGCTGGTCTTTTCCCAATGACTCTTTATCCAGAATGAGGAGCAGATTCTTTATTTCTGCACCATTTCTTTCCAAAGCCTGCAACTTCTTACTGATGGCGGCTATGCTTTCTGCATTTCCGAACAGGCGTATTGCTCTGCCACCATCCAAATATTTTTCCCATTCACGACATTGATAGGCCATGGTGCAGGAATTGCCCATGATAAAAGAATCAAATGCAATGGAATCCCGGTTGTTCATATACATTTGCCAACCGATATAGCCTTCATTTAACATGACGGGAGAGTTATCATAACGGTTATAATGCCTTAAAACCATAAAAGGATCATTGAGGAAATACACCACTAGTAAGGCTATAAATGGCGTCAGGAGTATAGATAGTTTCATCGTGAAGCGCATAGCCGCACTTCGCTCACTGTTTTTCTTCATTCTGCTATCTTTGTTTTTAGATTAAAATTGCAAATAGATAAAACTGTCGGAATTGAACTGTCCCAAGGTAAAGAACATAATGGCCAGCAGATAATAAATACCCCATCTGACAAGCATGGGTTGTTTTTCCAACGCTTCTAAAAGATCTCGTTTCGACATAAAATATTCGTAAACTAAAATCAGTACAAGAGCGCTACCGGCCACAATACAATTATGATCCGGAATTCCGATGCTTACTTCTTTCCAGCTGGCATGGGTACTGAACGAGATGTTTCTGATGTAATAGAGCGCGTCGCTCACCGACTCTAAGCGAAAGAAGATCAAAGAAAAGGCGAAAAGCAGATAAGTGCGGAAGATGGACAGGGTTGCAAACAGGGGATTACCTATCCAATTCTTTATCTTGTTACGGATCATGGCGGTCTTCATTTCATAGAAAATAATAAGCCCTTGGATGAGCCCATAGATAATATAGTTCCATCCTGCACCATGCCAGGCACCTAATCCTGCAAATGTCAGGCTCAGACTCAGGAATACTCCCCATTGTCCCCAACGGCGCATACCCGAAGATAGGGGCAGATATAAGTAATCCCTAACCCAAAATGAAAGAGACATGTGCCATCTTCTCCAGAATTCGGCAGTGGTTTGTGCTATGAACGGGCGGTTGAAGTTAGGGCTGAGTTTGAATCCCAACATACAGGCACCTCCAAGTGCAATATCTGTATAACCGGAAAAGTCACCATACAATTCTATCGGATATAAAAGGCATGCCATGAGTAATTGTATACCGGATGCCGTATGTATAGAGTTGAAAATACCATCTATATAAGGGGAAATATAATCGGCAAGGATCAACTTCTTTATCAGTCCCACTACGATCAGTTTCATTCCGTAGACAATGGATGGATATGCTACCGGTTTATCCGATTTTAATTGTGGAAGCATATCTCTCGCCCGTTCTATAGGTCCTGACAGGAATTTCATGAAAAAGAGCATGTATATCATGAAGTTGGCGAGGTTCTCTTCCGGCTCTTCTTCTTTCCAATAGATTTCCGTCAGGTATGAAAGGGCCTGAAAGGTATAAAAGGAGATGCCTAAGGGGAATAGCCAGTGCACGCCTGGCAGGAGGTTGGCATATCGGAATGCCAACCAGCCTGTAATTAGAAAACACAAGCCCGAAATATAGATTCTTTTCGCATCCTTCTCATGTTTTGATTGTCCCACCCATTTACCGAGAAAAAAAGTTGCCAGTGAAATGAGAAGGGCTATGATCAGGAAAGCTATGTGGTAATAGCCTATGAAAATACAGCTTGACAACAAGAGTATAGCTTTTCTATATTTAGGTGGAAGCGTGTAGTACAAAAGGAAGGTACATACAAACAGCGTGACAAAATTCAAAGATATGAATGACATGTCTTATTTGGTTTTGGTGAGAATAGCATTGCAAATATCTCCTACATTCTTGAATCGGACAATGTCTCTGAAGGTGAAGTGAACATTGAAATCTTTCTCTATTCTGCTTATCAGCAACATATTGGTTAATGAATTCCAACCTTCCACATCCTGGGCGGTGGTTTCACTGGCAAGAACGATGTTGTCTCTCTTCAATATCTCCTGAAAAATCAGGCTCAGTTCATTTAAAATCATCTGCGTATTCATGTTAGTTTAGTCTTATATTAGTTCCAATATTCTTTTTCTATCGGTTTTGCTGCTGGTATTCAGTGGAAAATGTTCCATGCAATGTATGTGCTGGGGAATCATGTAGAAAGGCAGCCGGCTGTTCATATGTTCTTCTATCTGGTGTTTGTCGAGATGGACTTTTTCAACTACCAGATGTAATTCGCACTGATTGTTTGCTCCATATTTGGGGATGACGACAGCTTTACATTCATTATTGAAATACTTCTTCACCACGTGTTCTATTTCGCTTAGTTCGATGCGGAATCCCTGAAGTTTAATCTGCGAATCTTTGCGACCACAATATATGATATCGCCATCGGCATCTATCTGGCAGAGATCACCGGTTTTGTAATAAGTCTTTCCATCTGTCCCTTCGATGAGGCATTCTTTAGTCTTTTCAGGAGCGTTCCAATAGCCGTTCATCACTTGCCTGCCGCTGATCCAGAGTTCTCCGGTTTCGCCTGTGGCAACGGGAATACCGTTATTATCCATGATTAAAGCATCCACTCCCTCGAATGGCTTGCCTATAGCAATCATACCGTTATGATGTTTGCATGAGGTGGTCGGTATCTGGTAGGCTGTACAATAAATTGTTCCTTCTGTGGGACCATACAGGTTCACAAAAGAGGCATTGGGAGCACAGGCTCTGAAGGCAGATAGTAACTCAACATCCGATGCTTCGGCAGTAACTATCAGGTATTTGAGTTCAGGAAGTTGTATCTCAGAGAAATAGGGTAATAATAACTGGAGTAGGGAGGGGGCTACGGCAGCAAATGTGAGGTTATATTTTTCCAATATTTCAATGACATTGATATACTTTACGCCTTCCGGAGAAACTGTATATATGCATGCACCTATTGTCAGGGGAAATAAGAAAGAAACGATAGAAACGTCAAAGGTTAGTTCGAACATTTGCAGCATACGGTCGTTCTCGTCCAATAGCCAGTCCAGATGGCTGTATGCGTTATAGAAAGCATTTAGGTTGTTGCGGGAGATGGGAACTCCTTTCGGCTCTCCCGTACTGCCGGAGGTGAAAATGATATAAGCATTTTCATTCTTTTCCAAATGTATGCCAGAAGAAGACGGAACTACTTCCTGTAACTCCGAAGTACATATAAAATCTATATGTTCGGTATCCAGGTTCAATACACGGATGTCCTTTGTATATAGAATTAAATGAATATCGGCGAGTTCCGCAATCTTTCTATTCCTGTGTCTGGGATAGGCTGGATGCAGAATGACATACGTTTTTCCACTGATTAATACTGCCAGTATGGAGGCGTAAGTCTCCAATCTATCTTCGGCTATAATGCCGATGATTTTATCTTCCCTGTTATTAATCAAAGTGGATATTTTATATACAGTTTCAGACAGTTGACGATAGGTATAGGTGATGTTGCCAATAACAAATGCCTGATGCTCTGCATATTTCTCAAAAGCTTTTATGATCTCACCGATCATATCTTTTTGACCCTTTTCCATTCTGTTCGTGATTTTATAGTTTATAGTAAATGTCTAATTCGTTTTCTGTGTAGTAAAGACAGGAGGATTTGATATTCTCCCTATTGAGGAGGGCTTAATGTGTGTTAAATATAGAAGAAAGGCATTAGGAGATAATCTTTATCTCTTTTGATGTAATGACTATTTCTCTGATCTATAGACGAATAATAGAATGGCTTTGACCTTTTTTATTATAGATAGAAAATATGAAAAGAGGAATTTCTAAAATGTATTTAGAGGAATGTTAATGCGTTGATATATAGTTATATATCGTCCTGAAATAAGGGGTGTGCAAAAAACGTTCGTTTAATGTGCGCAATTTTAAGCGTAAAAAATGGATACCAAGAATTATAAAAATGAGAAGATATTAAATCCATTTATCTACAACATAAAAACACTGATTACCAATGAGATATCATCTTAAATAAAATCTATTAGAAATATTTTTATTAAACACCTTGTACATTCGAAAAATACCCATTATCTTTGCGCACATTAAACGAACGATTAAAAGACACTTCGTTTTCTTTTATCTCTTCGTTAATAACCTTTTTACATAACTATTTCACTGCTTTTTGATCGAGATGACGGAACGCTTTGGAATAAGATGAATGCTAAATAAGTTGTTGAAAACAACTGCATTACATAAAATGATCGGTAAGTATTTCACTACTCCGGTGTCCCCAAAGAATATTCTGACGTGAACATCCCCCCTCACCTCCACTGGTTCGCAGTACGTGTCACATATGGCCGTGAACTGGCTCTGAAAGCTTTTCTGGATGAAGAGAAGATAGAGAATTTCATTCCGATGCGTCGCGATTATGTCGTGAAAGACGGTCGTCGTATCTGTAAGTTTGTTCCTGCCGTGCATAACCTTGTTTTCATTCGCTCTACTCGTAAGCGTATCGATACATTGAAGGATAAAGCCGGTATGAATATTCCTATACGCTATATAATGAATCGGGAGCATCATCTTCCTGTTATCGTTCCGGACGATCAGATGCGTAGTTTCATTCTTGTTGCTGGTACCTACGAAGAATCGGTTATTTATGTAGAACCCGCTGAACTTCAACTGGTAAGAGGCCAGAAGGTGCGTGTCATGGGCGGTGTTTTCGAGGGTGCTGTAGGAGAATTTGTTCGTATCCGTCGCGACCGTCGTGTAGTTGTCAATATTGAAGGTGTCATGGCTGTTGCAACGACTTTTATTCACTCTTCGCTTGTAGAACCGATAACTGACTAATTTCAGTGTCATAAATCATAAATTCTAAATCATAATTAAATATATGAGTGATCAAGTTTCATCCTTATTTTCCCTGGCTCACAGTCTTCTCACTCTAGGTCAGGATGGCAGTCCGATTTATGTTGATAGTTTCACCCGTCTGAATCGTGATGTTTATGAATCAGCCCTAAACTCGTATGGAAAACATGGCTCAACTCCTGAAGCTGAAGCTGAGCTGTGTTTAGGTCTTTTAGTAGCCTTCAATGCCACAATGTATGATAATGGGCATAAACAGGAATATATTCAGAAGGTTTTGGAGCGTGCTCTTAACGTTCTTCCACTGATCCCTGCTTCATTGTTGAAAGTTCGTCTGCTGACTTATTGCTATGGTGAGGTTTATGCAGAGGAATTGGCTAAAGAGGCCCATGTTATTATTGATAGCTGGGGGACTTTCCGATTGACTGCTGAACAGAAGGAAGCAATGGAAGAACTGAAGAATATTGAAGAAAATCCTTATCCGTGGGAAGATGTTGACTTATAAATATAGTATGTTGTACTTATTAATTTATCTATTATGGACTTAAAAGAATTTATAGAGAAATTTGCAGAGGTAATTGAAGTAGAGGATGTAGAATCTTTGAATGGCGATACTGATTTTCGTGATTTAGATGAGTGGTCCTCTCTTTCGGTAATGTTGCTTGTCGCCTTTTTTGATGAAGAATTTGAAAAAGAAATAGGTGATTCAGCTATAAAGGAATGTTCTACGATTGAAGACCTTTATAAGATAGCAATTGGTTAAATATATATTGAGGGATAATGGCTTTTCTTACGTATCAGAATATTGGCATATCAGCTATGGCTGCTGCTGTACCTAAACGTGTAATAAATAATTATGAATACACAGAGTGTTTTCCTGCAGATCAAGTAAAAGAGATTGTTGATAAGGTAGGTATTTTTGAACGCCGTTTTGCTGATGAAAATACTTGTTCTTCTGATCTTTGCTTTGCAGCTGCAGAAAAATTGTTGAAAGATAATAATATTGATCGATTTGAGATAGACCTTCTTGTCTTTATATCACAGACACCGGATTATCGTATGCCAGCTACCTCACTTATTCTTCAGGAGCGCTTAGGACTTTCGCATAATTGTATAGCCTTCGATATAACTCTTGGTTGTTCTGCTTTCTGCTATGGTCTTTCTGTGGTATATGCTATGATGCAAGGCGGAAATATTCGTAAAGCTTTAATTCTTGATGGAGAGACACGTAGTAAAGTGTATTCTCCTAAAGATCGGCGTAGTGCTTTTATTTTTGGTGATGGTGGTGTTGCTGCTCTCATAGAGCGTGATGTAAAGTATGGTAAGAGCATTTTTTCACTTAATTCAGATGGCTCTCGGGCAGATTTGATTATGATTCCTGGTGGTGGTTATCGTCACATGAGCAGTGCAGATACTATTCGGGAAAAAGTGGTTGATGAATATGGTAATATTCGAAGTGACGAACAAGGCTATATGAAGGGCGGTGATGTGTTCAATTTTGTTATTCGTGAGATCCCGAGTGACATAAAGAAGACACTTGAATTTTCTCAAATGTCCACAGATGATTTTGATTATATTGTTTTTCATCAGGCTAATAATTTTATCAATTCTTACATAGCAAAGAAAATGAAGCTTGATCCGGATAAGATGCCTGCCACTATCGCCAAGTTTGGTAATACATCTTCTGTTTCTGTACCTCTTACAATTGTTAGTGAGTTGAGGGATAAGCTTAATGGCAAGAAAAATATTTTGATGAGTGCTTTTGGAGTAGGTATGACTTGGGCTACAGCTATCGTTCCCTTTGTGGACTGTAATATTAGCAATATTGTGGAAGTAGAAAATGGTGAACTTGTAAAATAATATGTATAATCCTTTTTCACTTGAAGATAAAACCATATTGGTGACTGGTGCTTCTTCTGGCATTGGTCAACAGTGTGCAATAGATTGTAGCCGGATGGGGGGTAAAGTTATACTCATAGCTCGTAATGAAACTCGTTTGCAAGAAACATTGTCATTATTAGATCATCCGGAAAGGCATTGTTATTATATAATTGATTTATTTCAGACAGACCAAATAAAAACTTTGGTAGATAGAATAGTTGAAAAACATAGTAAAATTGATGGGTTTGTTTATGCTGCTGGTGTTGAAAAAACTTTGCCAATAAAGTTGTTGACTCCTGATGACTATATGAATGTATTTAGAGTGAATACTTTAAGTGCTTTTGAGTTTATTCGCTATTTTAGTAATAAGAAATATTTTAGGGATGGTGGGCATATTGTGTTGATATCATCTATCACTTCAATTATAGGGCGTGGTGGGGTATCGGCCTATGCTGCCTCTAAAGGAGCAATGGTCAGTGCAGTTCGTTCCATGGCATTGGAGTTAGCTAAGAAGAATATTTGTATAAATTGCATTTCTCCCGGAACTATATTAACTCCTTTAATGCAAAATTTTCTTTCAGATCTCTCGGAGGAAGATTATCAGAAACGTATAAGTGGCTTTCCTTTGGGATTGGGTGAAGTTACGGATATTTCTAATGCTTGTATCTATTTGCTTAGTGATGCGTCTCGTTGGGTTACAGGGCAAAATTTAATTGTGGATGGAGGCTATACAACGAAGTAGTCTACTATATATTGGCATCTAAATATAAGATTTGATGATAGATATTAAAGAAAAGAAAAATTGTTGTGGATGTAATGCTTGTTATGATATCTGTCCGAAGGATGCTATTACACTTTCCACTGATATTGAAGGGTTTTGGTATCCTTTGGTTGATACAGATAAATGTATTAATTGCGGACTTTGTGAGCGTACGTGTCCTCAGTTGCACATTGGAACTCTGAAAAAGAATGATTTTGAATATCCTGTTTGCTTTGCTGCTATACATAAAAATATAGAAGTTCGTTTTGGTAGTACTACAGGAGGACTTTTCTCAGCTCTTGCCGAACAAATGTATAGAGAAGGAGGCTATGTTGGTGGTGCTATTTATAATAAAGATTTTTCAGTTTCACATTTTATTTCTAATAATCCGTCAGATCTTACTCTGTTGCGTCAGAGTAAGTACTCTCAGAGCCAGACCTGTGGGATCTATAAAGAGGTAAAACGATTGTTGATGGCAGGTGAGAAGGTCCTAATTTGTGGTACCCCTTGTCAAATGGCTGCTCTTCGCCGTTTTCTCAATAAAGATTATGAGAATCTTATTATTGTAGATTTTATTTGCAAGAGTATCACATCTCCTAAATTTTATGCTAAATATCTTGATTATTGGGAACGGAAGGAAGGAAGTCAACTTATTTCTTTTAAGTTTAAAGATAAAGAATTGGGCTGGCGTAGTCTTGTAAAACGTTTTGATTTTAAAAATGGCAAGACAATGTATAGTCGGGCACAAGATAATGACCTTTATTCAATGGCTTATCATGGTAATATTGTAAGCCGGCCATCTTGTTATTTTTGTCAGTTTAAAGGTTTTCCCCGTATGTCTGATATTACTATTGCAGATTTTTGGGGAGTGGAAAAATATACTAATTTAAAAGACATAGATGATAATGCTGGTACATCGGCAGTTATGTGTAATAGTTCTAAGGGATTAGCTTTTTATAAACAGCTTAAAAATATAATATCTTTAGAAACAACTATCGAAAAAATATTGCCTGGAAATCCAGCACTTTTGCATGAACAGAAAATGCCAATGGTAAATAGGGGGGCTTTTTTTCATGATTTAGACAGAGAGGCTATTGAGGAAGTCGTTCCTCGCTATTTTCCTTTTCATGAAAAAGAACGAGGATTCAAAAATAAAATTAAAAACAAAGTTAAATTAATAGTTAAACCTTTTGTATTAGCTCTGAGGTATGGTCGATATAATCCATGGGTCGTTTCTCGTTTTTTATATTTCAATTTTTTCTGTAAACATGTAAAAACGGATTGGGTTAATAATGGATTTATATATCCCACTCCCTATTCGATAATTGAGTTTCACACAGAATCGAAGCTTGAATTACATGGACCGTTCGTGGTAGGAGTAAAAAGATTCCGAAAATCAAAAGAAGAGACTCGTTTACTCCTTGAAAAAAATGCTCATATGTTGGTTGCGGAACGTTTTTGTCTTGGTTATGGTTCAAATATAGAAGTCTTTGCGAATGCTTATCTTGGTATTGATAATTGTGGAACAAACTGTAATACTACAATTATCTGTGGGAAGAGAATAGAATTGAAAGGGCGTGTTTCTCTTGGCAGAGATGTAAATATTCGTGATACTAATGCTCATATTATTGCTATAGAAGGTTACAAAGTTTTACGCCCTGTCATTATTGAAAACCATACTTGGCTTTGCAGTGGTGCTGTTATTTGTCCGGGTGTGAAGATAAAAGAGGGTGCAGTTGTGGGTGCTTGTTCTTATGTAATTCAGAATGTGCCAGCTCATACTTTGGTAAGTGGGCATCCGGCTAAAGTGGTAATGAAAGATATTGCTTGGAAATTGTAGTGACTTTTGAAATACATAGAATATCATGAATGAAGTTCAATTAAATAATGGTGTATCTATTCCAGCTATTGGCATTGGTCCTGCTGCTGCTCGTAGTGGAAATTTAAATTTGAAATCAGACATTCCTTTAATAAATTTTGGATTTAGAGCTTATAATAAGTTTTGTTTGCGTCCTGTGCTATATCATAATTATGTCAATTCTGTGGCGCATGCGTTTCAAGTAGGCTTTAAATTATTGGATTTTTCTTCCTCATATGGGGATGGTATTTTAATAAATAAAGCGATAAGAAAGAGCCATATTGAACGAAAAGATTTGTTTTTAACAACAAGAGTAAGCAATCAGGCGCAAAGGAGTGGTAAGATTCGAGAATGCTTATTTCAGCAATTGGAGGGTATGGGGATTGATTATGTGGATTTATTAATGTTCCATTGGCCTGTTACTGATTTATATTTGGATACATGGAAGCAGATGGTTCAATTGTATAAAGAGGGCTATTGCCGGACACTTGGGGTTGCTAATTGCCATAAGCATCATTTGGAAGCATTGTTAAATGTTTCCGAAGTTGTTCCGGCAATAAATCAAATAGAAGTGCATCCTCTTTTTACACAAAAGGAATTAATAAAATATTGTAAGTCTTGTGGTATTCAAGTAGAAGCTTATACACCAATTGCACGTATGGACGTAAGGCTGACCCGTTTGCCTTTGCTTAAACGCATGTCTGAAAAATATCATAAGTCTATTGCTCAAATCATACTTCGTTGGCATATTCAAAATGGTTTAATTCCTGTTGTGCGTTCTTTGAATAAGAAACGCCAATTGGAAAATATCTCAATTTTTGATTTTGAGTTAAGTGCAGATGAAATAATTGCTATTGATAATATAAATATCAATTCACGACTTCGTTATGATCCTGATAATTGTGATTTTTCTATATTATAGAAAATGGTCATATAATCATACTTATTCCTACTAATTTTGATGTCTGTACCTTCTACAAATAAAACTATAGCCAAAAATACCGCATTCCTGTATTTCCGCATGATGTTTACAATGATAGTTTCATTGTATACTTCACGTGTAATACTACAAACGTTAGGAGTTGACAATTATGGTATTTATCAGTCCGTAGGTGGAATTGTAGGATTTTTGTCTTTTATTAATAGTGCGCTCAGTACAGGCTCATCTCGTTTTTTAACTTACGAACTGGGAACAGGCAATCTTGAAAAGTTGAAGAGAACTTTCTCTACAACATTGACTATCCATATAGCAATTGCTTTCTTTGTTGTTATAGTTGCAGAAACGCTTGGAGTATGGTTTCTTTATAATAAATTGGTGATACCGGCTGAGCGGATGGATGCTGCGGTTTATACTTTTCATATATCCATATTAACTGCTGTGTTTACATTGACACAAGTTCCTTACAATGCAAGTATTATTGCACATGAGAAAATGTCGGTTTTTGCATATATGAGCATTATAGAAGTTTCGGCAAAATTAGGCATCGTTTATCTTTTATCCATTGGCAGTTATGACAAATTAAAATTGTATGCAACTTTATTATTCATAGTTCAGGTAGGACTCATCTGTATCTATCGTTTATATTGTAGTCGGCATTTTAAGGAAACGGTTTATCGTTTTGTATTTGACAAAGCCATATTCAAGGAAATAGCGGGATTTTCGGGATGGAGTTTATTTGCCAGTAGTTCAACTGCTCTTAACAGCCAAGGCATTTTGATTTTGTTGAATATGTTTTTTGAACCTGCCGTGGTTGCAGCGCGATCTATTTCCATTCAAGTAAACATGGCGGCCAGCCAGTTTGTCGACAATTTTCGTACAGCAGCTAATCCACAGATAGTAAAGAAGCTGGCAGTTGGGGATTTGATAGGTTCTAAGAGGCTATTATTGGCATCCACCAAGTATTCTTATTATATGATGTTTATAATATGTTTTCCAGTCTGTCTTCTTGCTCATCCTTTATTAAAGATATGGTTAGGGGTTGTGCCTGATTATACAGTCATCTTTCTTCAAATTATAGTTATTCAGAGCCTGTTTCAGGTTTTTGATACTTCTTTTTATACAGCTTTGTATGCTAAAGGGCGGTTAAAGGAGAATGCTTTGATATCACCAACCTTGGGTTTAATAAGATTTCCCATAATCTATTTTTTATTTAGAGCAGGATATTCTCCTGTTGCTCTTTCATGGGCTAGTTTATTGACTTATGCCATATTGGGGGTAATCGTAAAGCCTATATTGGTAGTGAAAATAGCCAATTATTATTGGAGAGATGTTTGGGATGTTTTTAAGCCCTGTTTGTTGGTTACTATGGCTGCTCTGCCTGTACCTGTTTTTTTATATCATGTAATAGGTGTTGATAGCATTTCACACTCTATTTTTATAGGTCTTATGACCGTTATTATAATTATATTATCAATATATTGGATTGGAGTTGACATGCTGACCAAACAAAAGGTTTGGTTATATGTAAAGCGGAGATTAAAAAAATGATATCGAATTTTATAGCAGTTTTTTATAAGGCATCTCGTCAGGTGCCTTATAAAAAAGGATTTGTTTTACGCTATAATTTTATAATTCCCTATATTCCTTTGCTGCATTAAAGCAAGGACAGGCTTTCATCGGATTGAGGTCGTGATGACCTACTATCAATGCCCGTGGAAATACCCGTTTCAGTTCGCGCAGTAAAGCTACTAACGAAGCTTTCTGATGTAAGGTGCGTGTATCAGCTGGCTGTCCGGAAGCGGTAAGTCCGCCTTCGTAGCAGATACCTAAGGAATGGCGGTTATGGTTCCGGCAATGTGCTCCAATGCATTCGTAAGGTCGTCCACGGTGAATCTCACCGTCGCGCGTCACGTAGAAGTGATAGCCGATGTCGTTGAAGCCACGGTGGTGGATGTGATCTTGCCGACACTCGTCAAAACTCAGGCGCACGCCCTGAGGCGTGGCCGAGCAGTGAATGATGATGAGCGTGATGATTCTCATCAGTGCATGCAGGAGGTTATACCGAATACACCTGCCAAGGCAGTAACCACCGTGACGATAACTTTGAGGACAATGCCCCATACTGATTTTGATTTCTTTTCCATATAAACGTGATTTAGTGATTAGTTATTAGTGATAAGTGATTAGTAATTAGTGACAGTACAGCCTTTAATTATTAATTTTTTCATTCTTAGTTTCTAAAGGCTGCACCTTTAGAGCCTATCCCAGCGGGTTCTCGTCCAAACCACCGCCGCCGGTATTACCACCGTCATCCGGTTTGCTGCCGGAATTCCCACCGGAAGCGGGAGCTTTTGAAAAGTCCACCGTGGTCTGTCCTGCTTTTTGGGCTTTGAGTAGCAGACGGGTGGCTGCACGGGTGGGTACGGGTGAAAACTCAAGCCCAGAGAATATGCTTTTCAAATCTTCGCCCGGAATGAACTGGATATTAACTCCGGTGATGTTGGTAGCCGTGAATTTTTCCGCGGTTTCCGCACCTCGGCTGGTGATCTGAAGACGAAATTTTCCCAGATCTCCGAAGTCTACTTGTTCGCCCGCACGAAGACCGTCAATCATATTTTCTACGGTAGCGATGATAACTGCGGTGACATCGGCACGACTGGCGGTGGTCTGCGCGGCTACACGGCGGCTCAGTTCTTTCAGGGACAGTTCCCCTGTGATTTGTGACTTGGCGTAAGCCTTTGCGCTCTCATCCTGGTTTTGCGGATTCTTGAGCATTGCGATACTGTAATTCAATCCCATGATTAATGAATTAAAGAGTTAATAATTAAAGAATAATGTTCGCACGGGAAGACTTGGTACAACTCTGGGAAAAACTCAGTGAGACTTTGTGTGCTCCGTGGTGAACAATACAAAGATACAACCTCTCATACCTGTGAAAATGAGTGACATTGATGCCTGATAAACCCGTTTCGGAATAGGTGATATCCGATGACTTTTTCGTACCTTTATAGCATAAACAGTACTCTAAAAGTTATCGTAAAATGAAGACAATCGTATGTGATCATGATGTGGATGCGACCGTAGAAGAATGGCCTGTCCGTCCCTATTCCAAGAGTGAGTTGGCGCGCGCTTACGCGCCCGAAATCGGAGAGCGTTCGGCTCTGAACCGCCTTTCACGGTGGTTGCGTGGAAACGCGCTTCTGTATCAGGCTTTGCTGGCTACTGGTTACCGTTGCGCCCAGCAGATTTTCACCAGCAAGCAGGTGGAACTGATTTTTGAGTATATAGGGAGGCCTTAGGGAAGTTGAGAGTGACGCTTGCGGGTGTGTAAGCCTACGCAGCCGCGAGTATAAACTTACGCAGCCGCAAGTATAAGCCTACACAGCCGTAAGCGTTATTCCGCTCAACTTCCGATGAGACTGATCCAGGGTGAATGATCCTTGCTCATGACTTTGCCTTGCGCTTCCGCTATCACCTGCTCTTCGGACTCTCGTTCGTCGTAACGTCCGCAGACTTGTCGGACATATAGGACGCTTCCTGTCTGGCATAGGTCCTGGTCGCGCACCTTCAGCATGTCGAGCCGGGTATAGTTGCCGTCCTGTCGGTTGATGCGGGATATGGAAAATATAAAATCGGCTAGATTGGCCCAGTTGGCACTGCCTGCGATGGTATACATATCAATCTCTTCCAGCTCGTTCTTTCCGTTGAGTTTGGTGAGTTTGCGCGGATGGGCTACGATGATGACCCATATATTGTTGGTTCTGCCCCATGCTTGCATTTGCGTCAGCATGGCTTTTATGGCTTGGGTTTCGGTACTGTAACGGTTGGTTTCCACCTCCATGAAGAGGTACGGGTCGATAATAAGATATTTCAGAGGAAGGGTGCGCCGCACCATGTCCGCCCTCGCGATGATGTTGTCGGGAGTGGGGGATACTTCATGCAAGTCGAGGTGCACCATGTGGCTGTCCAGGAAACTGACGATAGGTTTCAGCTGTTCCTGGGTATAATTTACAGTGTTCACTTTTCCCAGCATGAGCTGTACGAGATGGGCGATATGCTTGTCTTTGTCGGGCACTTCGAAAGAGAGATAACATACATGGCGTCCGGCCTTGGCCATGAGCCGGCACGTGAGATCGTTCAAGAAATCGGTCTTTCCGCTGTTGGGTACTCCGGTCTCGATAATCAGGCCTCCCTGGTCGGTGGGGTGGAATACATGGTCGGTCAAGGGGCCGTAACCTACATCGTATCCGTGGTCGTATTCTCCGTGCAGCACGTTCAGAATCCCGTTTGCGCGTTCGCTTACGGTGACGATGTCGGCTGTGTGTTGCGGTCGGGCGGACTCGATGATTTCGCACACCACTTCAATGCCGTAGGTGGCGAGTACGTCGGAGATGTCCTTGCAGTCGCCGGGTAGCGTGGTGAGCAGGCAGCGTGCTCCGAAGTGGTCGCTGAGATGCTTTACAAGGGTCCTTCCCGGCAGGTCGGTGTCTCCGCAGATCACGATGTCCCTCACCTGGTCTATCCAGGGTTCGAAGGCTTCGAAGCTCTTCGAAAGGTCGCTTGCCGCTCCGTTGGGCACGCTGATGGCGTAAGGATATCCCGCTTCATTGAGTGTCAGCACGTCTTTCTCGCCTTCGGTGATGATGAGCCGGGGAATGGTTGCTTCGGATACCTTCAGGGGGTTGATGCAGTCGATGTGGTAAGGTGGACAGGGTGTGGTTGGCGAGTCCTGGCTCCAGAATTTGGTGTATCCGGCGGCTTTGTTCATGCCGGTTGCTTCTCTTTCATCTGTGCTTCTGACGGTTGATGGATCGCACGAACGATATTTGGCATTTACGGGCTGGCCGTTCAGGTAGTTGACGTAGGCTACGCAATGATGCATGGTTCCCGTGCTTTTGCTGTCCTCGTCTTTGCCGAAGCAGCGGTGGGTGAGGCAGCCGATACGGGCTTCGATGGCGGTTTTCAGTGAGATGCCCTGGTCGGCAAGATAGCGCCGGGCGGTGAGTTGGTCTTGGTCGGTAGTTTCAGGATCGTTTGTCAGCGGTTTTATTTTGGAGAATACTTCGGGGGGCAGCTTTTTGTAGTCTTCGGGAATCATGGGTACCTCGGATGTGGTATTTCCGCTTCCGGCTTTTCCTTCCTGGCGGGTGCTGTAGAGGCGCTTACAGGCAGTGTTATAGTTGCCGGAAGTGGCATCAGCGAATTTTCCGCTTCCGATGCCTGCGGATGCCGGGTCATAGTTGTTTCGTTCTTCCCAGAAGTCCTTGAGCTTTCCTTTGAAGTCGCAGCCTCCGTAGAAGCAATGAAAGGCTCCTGTCTCTTTGGAGATATAAAGATGTTTTTTGCCGCATTTAGGGCACTCTGTTACGAAATTCTTTCCCGCGTTCTTGCGTTCGGGAAAGTCACATAGATAATAAAATGGTTTCATTGGAATTATAAATTATGGTTTATGGAAGTTTTATACCCATTTGTTGCTCAGCACATTCCAAGTCGCTTCTGCTGATGGTCTTGCCGGTGCACCCTCGGGTATGTTTACCATCCCTTCCACCTCATCGTCATAGAATCGCATTTCGGATTCGGGATCTGTCCATTCGAATTCGCTGAGGGGGTGATTGCTGCGTTGATTATTTCTTGTTTCATGGACTACTTGTTTTCGTTTCTCCCTGTTTGTTCTTGCGGCATCATTTAACAGATGTTGCCCGTGAGGTGATTTTAATAGATTGTTCAACCAACAGAGCCGTCCGGTATGATTAGATTTCATAAATCGTGCCTGCGAAGCAAAATAAGGAATTAGTAGTTCATTGACCAGATAAATGAGATTCTCACATGCGTGCTTACGTGTGAGTCCTTCGTGCAACTGAAACCAATTGATGAGTGGCGTTAACATCTGTGCTTTCTGCGTGGAATTCTCATTGATGAGATGAAAAAATTCTTTGGCGGTAGCTAAAGATTCTGGTGTAACAATATTTGTTTTAGAAGAAAAGTTCTTGGAAGGTGCTTCGCCAGTAGGCGAAAGTTCTTCGTTAGAAGAATTCCCTTTAGTATATATATTATTATATATGTTATCTTCCACAAAAGTTTGCGCAAAAGTTTGTGATAAATTGGGTGATGCACTGGTTGTATTTATAATCTCATTTGTTTTATTTTTAGAATTTGTATGATACCAGAGTGGTGAATAAAACGCTTTAATCTGTTTTGCTTTATCATCTTGAATGAATTCAAATGATTGGCTTCTTTTTATAGCTTCTATGAGTGATTGCGTGGTAGAGAACCTCAATGACATCTTGATATCATAGAAGTTTTCTATTGGATAAACCTTTTCCTCATTCATATAGGCTGTTAGTCCAAGATATAAGTCGAGTAATTTGGAGATTGTTGAATCTGTAATTTTTCGACTTTTCCATTGCTTGATTATCTTTTGTAATTCCATAATGGAAATACTCGTTTTAAGTGCTTTCATTACTTGTTGTTTTTTTGAAATGTGGTTCGAAGTTAGAAAGTTTTTAAAAGAGTATCGTACCAACATGTTGGTACGATTGATGAATTAATTATTGAATATTAACATTTAATTATATAGAAATCGTGTTGGAAATAGCAGAGAAATCGTGTGGTCATAAGAGTTTAGGTGAATATATCGATCAGCTTCGCCTTGATTTAGGGGTAAGTATTAAGCAGCTTTGTGAGGACTGCCACATTAGTCGACGTACTTATTACGAGAGTTCTGAGTGGTAAAGATTTGAAACTGAGCTTCTACATTCGTATTCTCAATGCCTTTCATGAGTATGAAACTGAGGAAGAATTCGGAGAGATGTGGAGGGAGATAGCCTTGTTGCTATTTTGATTTTATTAAAAAGAAAGAGCTTTATGCTTCTTTTCATTTAAAATATATAGTTACTATGTTTGTAAACGTTGAAAACCATCGCTCGTCGGGACGGGTGGTCCCGCCCCTTGCCGCTGGGCGTTCCCCGACCGAATATTTGTTTTAAAAAGAATAGGCGTAATAATTGAATTACTAAATTTGTAGAATTGACAATCAACAAATAATCAGTAATTAAACCTATTACACCTATGGTACAAAGTAACGGAATAAATTTCGATGGACAAAATATCTATATCGGAATTGATGTGCATCTCAAGACTTGGAGCGTGACTATAATCACCCAATCGGGTTATAAAAAGAAACATTCCCAAAAGTCTTCTGCCAAAGAGCTCTTTGAACATTTGAAGAAACATTATCCTAACGGAACTTATCAAGCTGTTTACGAATCAGGCTTTAGCGGGTTCTCTACTTATTACGCTTTGCAGGAGTATGGGATTTCTTGCATGGTTATCCATGCGGCTGACGTTCCTACTACCCAGTATGAGAACGTGATGAAATCTGATCCTGTGGATTCAGAGAAGCTTGCCAAAGCGTTGAAAGCCGGTACGCTTGAATCTACGTCCGTAAGAAAGACAATCTGGATAATCGCAGTGTTGTGCGTATACGCAAAACGTTAAAGCAGCAGCTTTGGGGGTACAAAGCTCGCGTCAAGCATTTGCTTTACAATAACGGAGTTCAACTACCCACCTGTTTTGACAGTCCTAATACGCATTGGTCTAAACGTTTCATGTTCTGGCTTCGGGAAGATGTCGTTTTACTGTCTCCCAGTCGTGTAGGTCTTGACTTGTTGCTGGATCAGGTTGAACTTTTTCGAAAGCGTCTGCTTAAAGCCAACCGACTTCTTCGTGAACAGTCAAGGAATCCCATTTATGCCGAACGCTATTCTCTGCTTATTTCTATTCCGGGTATAGGGGTAAATACCGCCATGTGCCTGCTGACAGAAATAGATGACATAGCCCGGTTTAATAACCAACGGGAGTTTGCTTCTTATCTGGGTCTTATTCCGACGAGTCATAGCAGTGGTGAAAAGTCCTATAACGGTGAGAAAACATTTAGGGGAAATAAAAAGATTGGTCCTATGTTGGTGGAAAGTGCTTGGGTAATCATACGACACGACAGTGTTATGTCAGCCGCTTATGGTGAATATTGCAAAAGGATGAAGCCACAAGAGGCGATTATACGCATTGCACGTAGATTAGCAAACAGAGTATTGAGCGTGCTAAAATCAGGCAAAGAATACGAATATGATAAATGCTGCTAGAATAAAATATAAAAGTCTTATGGACAAATTTCAATTAGACGACTCCTGCTTCATTTCTGATGAGCCTCTGGGCTGCATCTTTAAATAGATTGTTGCGTCTAACCTTTTAGTCTGAAGAAGTAAATTGTTGCTTGACTGGTTCAAGTCAACTCATAGAAGTTTGTCTATAAAGGCTTTTTATTAGTAAAGCATAAACGCACATTAATAATGTTGATTTATGCCATCTGACAACCGAACTAAATACTTCGGGAAGAGGAGTATTGTTTCTTCAAAAATGGGAGAAGAGAGATAACTTATTGATTTATAAAGTTAATAACAAATAAAAAAGTATTCAATTATTAGGAATACAACATAGAAGAAATGAATGTAATAAAAACCTCAATTGATGGAGTTGTGATCATCGAACCTCGTCTTTTTAAGGACGCTCGTGGTTACTTTTTTGAGTCTTTTAATCAGCAGGAGTTTGAAGAAAAGGTGTGTCATACCACATTTGTACAAGATAATGAAAGTAAATCTTCTTATGGTGTTATTCGTGGTCTGCATTTTCAGAAGCCACCTTTTGCTCAAAGTAAATTAGTGCGTGTTGTGAAAGGTGCAGTACTTGATGTAGCTGTAGATATTCGTAAAGGATCTCCGACTTTCGGACAACATGTATCAGTAGAGCTGACGGATGAGAATCATCGTCAGTTCTTTATACCTCGTGGTTTTGCTCATGGTTTTAGTGTGTTGAGTGAAGAGGTTGTTTTCCAGTATAAATGTGATAACTTTTATGCACCGCAAAGCGAGGGGGCAATTGCGTGGGATGATCCAGATTTGGGGATTGGCTGGAGGATGCCAGCAGATAAAGTCTTGCTGAGTGAGAAAGATAGGGTACATCCGAGATTGAAGGATGCTGAGTGGTTGTTCGATAGTAATGTATCTTTGTATTTATGAGAATATTAATCCTTACCCAACCCTTGCGGAATAACTATGGTGGGCTGCTTCAGGCCTATGCTTTGCAACAGATATTGAAGAGTATGGGGCATGATGTTGTGACAGACCGGGATGGAATTGTGCGGAACTTATCCCTGTGGAATCGAACTCTACATTTTATATATCATGCCATTCGGTTTTATATACTGAAGGATTATCGTTATTATCCATATCGTTATCTATTTCCTTCATTCAATAGAGAGAAGAAAGCTCAGAAGACTATTTCCATCAATATGAAACGTTTTGTTGATACTTATATTGATACGGTTGATTTTTTTACGGGAAATGTAGAATTTTTGAGTGATAAAGTCAAATATTATGATGCAATAGTTGTAGGGAGTGATCAAGTTTGGCGAGCTCCGATGAGTGATATTCCTACTTATTTTTTGTCTTTTACAAAAGGTATACAGATAAAACGTGTGGCTTATGCAGCCTCATTCGGTACAGATCATCTAAGTGAGTATTCAAAAGCAGAAATAGGAATAGCTTTAGAATGCATCAAATTATTTAATGCCGTTTCTGTCAGAGAAGAAACTGGAATTCGACTTTGTCGAGATTATTTAAAAACAAATGCGGTTCATGTCTTAGATCCCACAATGCTTTTGAATAAAAATGATTATCTGAAGTTAATAGAAGATGAGGACAGAGCTTGCTCACAGGATATATTACTAACTTATATCTTGGACAGAACGCCAGAGAAAAGTATAATTATAGAAAAGATTAGTAGTTTTCTGCACTTGAGTCCTTGTGAAAATGGCCCTATAAAAACCTTTTCTAATATAGTGGAAAATAACGCTTCGGAATGTGTTTATCCTTCGATATCCAAATGGTTAGCAGGATTTCGTGATGCTCAGTTTGTAGTAACTGATTCTTTTCATGGGACGGTGTTCTCTATTCTTTTTAATAAACCATTTGTTGCGATTTTGAATCCAGAAAGAGGTTCTTCAAGATTTGTTTCACTGTTAAGTATGTTGCATTTAGAGCATCGCATGATTTCTATAGATGGAGAATTGTCAAAAAGTCTTCTATCCCCTATAGATTATAGTCAGATAAATAAAATATTAGATGATTGGAAATATAAGTCTATTGATTATTTACAACAATGGCTACGAATGAATTAATTTGTTTAATCTTATGGAAGTAAAAGTCTCAATTATTGTATCTTGCTACAATCAAGGTTGTTATTTGGCGGAATCTTTAGATAGTATATTGCAACAAACTTTCTCAAATTGGGAATGCCTTATTATAAATGACGGTTCAACGGATAATACAGAAGTGGTTGCTAATTCTTATATTCAAAAAGATAATCGTATAATATATATTTATCAGGATAACCAAGGGGTTTGTGCTGCACGGAATAATGCGATAAAGAAATCATCAGGAGAATATGTACTTTGCCTTGATGCTGATGATAAAATATCACCGGAGTATGTGGAATTATGCGTAAAAGAATTGGAATTAGATTCGAAAATAGCTGTGGTTGCTTGTAATTATATGTGTTTTGGTAAAAAACATGGTAAAGTTATTTTAGAGCCATATTCTTTAGAGAAACTAATGGGGCATAATTTATTTGTAAATTGTTCTATGTTTAGAAGAATTGATTTTGAAAGGGTAAAAGGTTTTAATGAAAATATGAAGTTGGGATTAGAAGATTGGGATTTTTGGTTGAGTATTCTTGCCCAAGGTGCCAAGGTGAAGTATTTAAAAGGTTTTCATTTCTTTTATCGTATGAAATCAGCGAGGGAATCTAGAAATCAAACAACGTTTGTGGTAGAAACACAAAAAAAACTTCGAAAACAAATATGGGAAAATCATAAAGATTTATATTCAGAGATTTATTCTTCTCCTTATTATTCAGTAGAATATTTACTTGTAGCTAATTCAATAGAATATCGTTTGGGAAAACTGTTTTTACGCCCTTTTCGTATTTTTCGTTCTTTATTTGATTAGTTTTTTTTTAATGTTATGCTAGATTATGTATTGAATAATATACGAAGAAAAAATATTGCTTATATGAATACTTGCCTTTTTACTCATAGTCGTTTCTCGATAACTAGTTTTTGCACGAATTCTAACAAGTAAGAATATAAACATGATCAATTTATATCTTTTCTTTTTCTTCTGTCTTAGTTTTTCTGTCATAGTCGATCCTGGTGGAAATTTATTGGGGCTAAAAGAGTTTTTTTTCTTTTTAACGTTTATAAGCGGATTAGTTCTAGTCAAGCGGATTCCATCTGTTATTATGGTAATTTATATTTTTATAGGATTATTATTTCCTGTTTATGGTCTGTTACTTGGCTGTATTGTGGGTGAATATTTTTCTATAGAATATGGGATGATGTATTTGAAAGCTTTTTTATTTATCTCTTTGATATTAGTTTCATTTGAATATGGCATGAGTATTGGGCGAATATTTTCAATAACATCTTTATTAATAATCCCAATAACTCTCATTCTTTGGTGTTTGGTAGGAGAGTTCTCAGAAATGGCAAGTAAAGCTTATCCTAGAGATATTGTAGTGATATCTCGTCGTTCATTTGGTCCTCTTTTAATTGATCCATGTATTTTTTATAAGACATCTCCATTATTGTTATTTGGTCTTTCTTACCTCTGTTCAAAAAAGCAAAATATTCTAACGGGAGTGTTACTTGTAGCAGGTTTTCTAGCTATGTTCATTTCGGGAACTCGTGCAAATTTGTTTTCTGTTGTATTATTATACATATATTTCTTTTGGGTAAGATTGAAAAAACATGCAGGTTTGAAACGTCTATTTATTATTGGAATTTTTTTGTTTGGAATATTACTGTTGCCATATTTAATGAATGAAGTTTTTTTTAATGATAATGAACCCTCTTTGGATACAAAAACACAGTTAATAGATTCATATATTCAATATTGGAATAATAATACTTTATTGTTTCTTTTTGGAAGTGGTTTAGGATCAGGAATTCCAACAGATGTAAGAGGAATAGAATACCTTTTGGAACCAACTTATTTTGAATTAATACGTTTTTGGGGTGTGATTCTTGCTCCAGTGACATTCTCATTTTTATTATTTGTTCCTTTTTTCTTTTTTTATATGTCCCATAAATCATCTGCATTTGTAAATGGTAAATATTTGTTTGTAGCCTATCTACTGTATGTGTTTATAGAGATACCTTCTAATCCTTTATTAATGAGTTCTACTGGGATGATTGTGTATGTTGTAGCTTTATCCTCTTCTTTTCAGATATATCAAAATAAAAGCAAATTAAAATATCCAAGTATTTATGATTGATATTTTGTTATCCACGTATAATGGTGAGAAATATTTGTATGCGCAGATTGTGTCTATTCAAAAGCAAACTATGCAAAATTGGAGGTTGTTAGTACGGGATGATGGATCAACGGATAATACCATTGACATATTAGAATCGTTTGTATTAACGGACAAACGTATCTTATTTCTCAAGGATAATAAGGGAAACTTAGGGGTTGTTAGAAGTTTTGAACAATTACTGTATTATTCTACTGCAAATTATATCATGTTTGTTGATCAAGATGATGTGTGGTTACCTAACAAAATAGAACATACGTTGCAAGCTATTTTGAAAATGGAAACTAAGGAACCAGATAAGTCTTTACTCGTTTTTACAGATGTTTTTGTTGTAGATTCTGAACTAAAAAGAATTTCGTCTTCTTTCATAAAACGTGAAGGGTATGATGTTAGTGTTGTTACAGATGTTAACAGGTTGGCTGTTTCTAATTGCATAATGGGATGTACTGTGATGATTAACTCTATTGCTAAACAATTTGTCTTACCATTTAGTAAATATACTTTAATGCATGATTGGTGGATTGGGTTGATAATTGCTAAATATGGAAAAGTTACCTATTTGGATGAGCCGACATCTCTTTATAGACAGCATGCTAATAATCAGGTTGGTAGTGGTAAAATAACTTTTTTGTATTACCTGAAGCGATTATGTCACCTTAATGCTTTTTTTGAGGTGAACTATAAATATATCAGAATGATAAAAGATTTGCCTTTTAAAGTAAATCTTTTCACATTGTTGGTAAGAAAATGGAAATATTCATTGTGTAAGTTTATAAATCAATTAATATGACAACACCTCAGCTTATTGCATTTTATTTTCCTCAATTTCATGCTATACCAGAGAATGATGAGTGGTGGGGAAAGGGATTTAATGATTGGGATTTAGTGAGAAAGGCTACTCCTAATTTTGACGGACATAATCAACCTCGTGTTCCAATAGATAAAACGTACTATAATCCGTGTGATCGGGATACGTTGAAAAAGCAGATTGAAATGGCTAAAAAATTTAACATTGGAGGTTTTATGTTTTACCATTATTGGTTTGATGGAAAACTATTATTAGAAAAGCCTTTAGAATCATTTTTGGAAAATAAAGATTTAAACTTTCCTTTTTGTATTTGCTGGGCTAATGAGACTTGGACTAGGGCTTGGAGTGGAAGACCAGAGTGTGTTTTAATAAAACAATCTCATATTCCTGATAAGCTTTTATGGGAATCGCATTTTAACTATCTCTTGCCTTTTTTTAAAGATGAACGTGCTATTCGAATTGATAATAAGATTGTTGTGTTAATATATCAACCTTCGTTGATTGAAAAAGGCGATGAAATGTTAAAGTATTGGAGAGAACTTGCTTTTCAAAATGGACTTGGAGATTTGTATATTATTGCCGTTAAAAATCATCAGATAATTAATCATGAGGCTTTTCAGGCTTACGATGGAATCTTGAAGTTTCAACCTAGAGAGGCCTATACCTCAGCGGAATTTTCATCTGAAAATAAGATTAATCATTTTTCTTTTTTGCGTAAGCTACCAGAGTCAATACTGAAATATTTCAGGATGCTTTATATGAATTTTAATAATTATCATATATATGACTCTAGAAAAATCTGGGAAATAATACTTTCTAACGCATATTTAAAAGAACAAGGGCTTGAAGATAAACATATCTTTGAGAGTGCATATTTTGAATGGGATAATACTCCAAGATATGGTAAGAAGGCGAAAATATTTACTAGACTTTCAAAAAGTGAATTGCAAGAGAACTTGGTTAAATTACTGTCAAAAGCAAAAGGAAATAATTCCCCTTATGTTTTTTTTAATGCATGGAATGAGTGGTCTGAATCTGCTTATTTAGAGCCCGATAATAAAAATGGATTTGAAAATTTGCATATAGTCTCAAACTCTTTAAAGAATTTTGAAAAATAGGAATGTGATAATATGTATAAAGTATTAATAACAGGTGGATCAGGTTTTATAGGGACAAATCTTTTGCTTTTTTTGATAGAAAAATATGAAATCCTAAATATTGATATTCGTGAATCTAACCTAACGGAACTTCAAAAATACACCTCGCTAGTAGATATAACTAATTATGAGAAATTCAGAAATGTAGTAATTGGTTTTTCTCCAGATTATATTATACATTTAGCAGCTAGGACAGATTTAAATGGGAAATTCATTTATGATTATTCAGCTAATACAGTTGGAGTATCAAACTTAATGAAAATTATCCATGAATTGCCAAAATTGAAAAAGCTTATAGTGACTTCATCTATGTTAGTTTGTCACACAGGTTATTACCCCAAAAATCAATTTGATTATGCTCCTAATACATTGTATGGGGAGAGTAAGGTTGAAACGGAGAAAATAGTATGGGATAATAAGCCTCAATGTGATTGGGCAATTATTCGCCCTACCTCCATTTGGGGACCATGGTTTGGGGTTCCTTATCGAAATTTTTTTGATATGGTGATATCCCGCAAATATTTCCATATAGGTAGGAAAAGTTGTACTAAAACTTATGGTTATGTAGGTAATGCTGTATATCAGATAGAGCAAATCTTGTTTCATGAAACTTTAAATGAGGATCAAAAAGTATTTTATATTGGCGATAATCCTCCAACTAATATCGAGATATGGGCAAATGAGATAGCGGCAGAGTTAAACTTTAATATAAAAAGAGTGCCATTTTGGATGTTAAAAATCGCTGCTTATTTCGGTGATCTGTTGAAGCTATTTAATATAACTTTCCCTATGACTTCATTTCGGCTTAAAAATATGACAACGGATAATACTATTGATTTGTCAGAAACATATAAAATAGCTCCCAATCCTCCTTGTTCTCGAATTGATGGTATAAAAGCCACTTTACAATGGCTTAAAAAATAAATCAGATAATAATTTATGAAAGTCTCTCTTGTTACTGTTACATTTAATAGTGACCAAACTCTTCGTGATACTATTCAGTCGGTATTTAATCAGACTTATTCGGACATTGAATATATTATTATTGATGGTTTGTCTAAAGATAATACGGTTGAAATTATCCGTAAATATGAGCCGCAGTTTCAAGGGCGGTTGAAATGGATAAGTGAAAGAGATAATGGTCTTTATGATGCTATGAATAAAGGTATTCGTATGTCAACGGGGGATATTGTCGGTATTATTAATTCAGATGATTTTTATCATCGGCGAGATATCATTTCAAGGGTTGTAGAGGCTTTTCGAAATGAGCAAACTCAAGCAGTTTATGGAGATGTACGTTTTGTGAATCCTGATAATTTGGATAAAACTGTACGTTATTATTCGTCCCGGAATTTTTCTCCTAGTCGTTTTCGGTATGGTTTTATGCCCGCTCATCCCACTTTTTTTACTTATCGGAAATCTTTTGAAAAATTCGGATATTATAAGACTGATTATCATATAGCAGCGGATTATGAATTACTGATTCGCTTTCTATATACACATCGATTGAAGTCAAAATATCTTTCTCTGGATTTCATGAAAATGAGAACTGGTGGTGCAAGTACTGCCTCTATTAAGAGTAATATTTTACTAAATAAGGAAATTGTTCGTGCATGTAGTGAGAATGGGATTTGGACATGCATGCCATTGCTGTTTCTAAAATATTTTATAAAAGTGTTTGAATTGTTTTTAACGAAAGAATAATGAAAAAAGTAGCATTACTAACTGGAATCACTGGTCAGGATGGTTCCTTCCTTGCCGAGTTTTTAATAGAAAAAGGATACGAAGTTCACGGTATCCTCCGTCGTTCGTCTTCATTCAATACCGGTCGTATCGAACATCTATATCTAGACGAATGGGTACGTGATATGAAGCAACGACGCCTGGTCAATCTTCATTATGGAGATATGACGGATAGCAGTTCTCTAATTCGCATCATTCAGCAGGTACAACCTGATGAGATCTATAACCTTGCAGCTCAGAGCCATGTGAAAGTTTCTTTCGATGTTCCTGAATACACAGCCGAAGCAGATGCGGTTGGAACACTCCGTATGCTTGAGGCGGTTCGTATTCTTGGTTTGGAGAAGAAGACTAAGATTTATCAAGCTTCTACATCGGAACTTTATGGTAAAGTTCAGGAAATTCCCCAGAAAGAAACTACTCCTTTCTATCCTCGTAGTCCATACGGTGTAGCGAAACAATATGGCTTCTGGATAACCAAGAATTACCGTGAGAGCTATGATATGTTTGCAGTAAACGGTATTCTTTTTAATCATGAAAGCGAGCGCCGTGGAGAGACTTTTGTAACCCGTAAGATCACTCTTGCAGCTGCTCGTATTGCACAAGGTTTTCAAGATAAATTGTATTTAGGTAATCTAGACGCACGTCGTGACTGGGGGTATGCCAAAGATTATGTGGAGTGTATGTGGTTGATTCTTCAGCATGATACTCCTGAAGATTTTGTAATCGCTACAGGTGAAATGCATACGGTCCGTGAATTTGCTACACTTGCCTTTAAGGAGGTTGGTATTGAACTTTCCTGGGATGGTGAGGGTGTTAATGAAAAAGGTATTGAATTGAAGACCGGTAAGGTTCTTGTTGAGGTTGATCCTAAGTATTTCCGCCCTTGTGAAGTAGAGCAATTATTGGGTGATCCGACAAAAGCAAAGACTCTGCTTGGTTGGAATCCAACGAAGACCAGTTTTCCTGAATTGGTAAGAATTATGGTAACGCATGATATGCGTTTCGTAAAGAAGCTATATCTCAAATCACAGATAACGGAATAAATCTTTAAATCTTCCATGAATATACTTATAACAGGGATTCACGGTTTTGTGGGTTCTAATCTCATAGCAGCCTTATGTGAGCATCATATTCTCTATGGTCTTGATATCATTTTTCCGGAAAAAAAGGGAGTTGTGAGGACTTTCTCGTGGGAGGATATTGAAACGACTTCTTTCCCTATGCAGCGTTTACCTCACTTTGATGCCATCATCCATCTGGCTGGTAAAGCGCATGATACGAAGAATCAATCTGCTGCTCAGGTATATTTTGATATCAATACGGGATTGACGCGTAGGATCTTTGATTTCTTTTTGGAGTCTGCTGCCCGGAAGTTTATCTTCTTCAGCTCTGTTAAGGCTGCTGCTGACAGTGTAGTGGGGGATGTGCTGAGGGAGAATGTGATACCTACTCCTGTTGGTCCTTATGGAGAGAGTAAGATTGCTGCGGAGGATTATATAAAGAAACATTTTGTTTTATCTGATACCTCTTCAGTGAATAAGGGGAAACTGTTTTCATTCAAAGAAGAGAGTGTGAGATACTCTGATAAACAGGTATATATACTTCGTCCTTGTATGATTCATGGTCCTGGTAATAAAGGTAATCTGAACCTACTTTATAATGTGGTAAAGAAAGGTATTCCCTGGCCTTTAGGCGATTTTGAGAATAAGCGTTCTTTTACTTCTATAGATAATCTTTGCTATGTAGTGGAAGGTTTGTTGAGTAAAGACGTAGCGAGTGGTATTTATCACATGGGGGATGATGAAGCTCTGTCTACGAATGAGCTGATTGCTCTTATGTGTGAAGCTATGGGGAAGAAGCCTCACATTTGGAAAATGAACAGGAAAATGATGGAAGGTTGCGCAGGACTGGGTACATTGCTTCATTTGCCTTTGAATACAGAACGGCTGAGAAAACTGACTGAGAATTACGTGGTAAGTAATGAGAAAATAAAATCAGCTCTTGGCATTGGCAGGATGCCTGTTTGTGCAGCGGATGGAATCAGAAAAACGATTAAATCTTTTGAAGAATAATCTGGGCAGATAATTATTGACTATAGGATGTATTACGTAATTATTTTAGTTCTGTTGTTCCTGACAGAACTTTTTTATTTTAGGGTGGCTGATAAGTTTAATATCATAGATAAACCCAATGAACGTAGTTCTCATTCACGGATTACTTTGCGTGGTGGTGGAATCATCTTCTATTTCGGAGCTTTGGCTTATTTCCTGACTAACGACTGGGGATATCCTTGGTTTATATTGGCATTGAGCCTAATAACATTTATCAGCTTTGTAGATGATATTCGTTCTACTTCTCAAGGCTTACGGCTGGTGTTTCACTTTTCTGCCATGGCCTTGATGTTTTATCAATGGGGGTTGTTTTCGCTTTCCTGGTGGTGGATCATTATAGCTTTGATTGTTTGTACAGGTATCATCAATGCTTATAATTTCATGGATGGCATTAATGGTATTACAGGTGGTTATTCATTGATTATTTTAGGAGCATTGGCTTATATCAATGCAGAAATGGTATCCTTTGCTGAACCGGCTTTAATTTATACGGTGCTTTGTTCAGTGGTGGTATTCTGCTTCTTTAATTTCCGCAGGAAGGCGAAGTGTTTTGCCGGTGATGTAGGTTCTGTGAGTATAGCTTTCATACTGCTTTTCCTGATAGGGAAGTTGATTCTGAAAACGGAGGATTTCAGTTGGATGATTCTTTTGGCAGTTTACGGAGTTGATAGTGTTTTGACTATTATTCATCGCCTGATGCTCCATGAAAACATAGGCTTGCCACATCGGAAACATATGTATCAGTTAATGGCAAATGAGTTGAAAATACCTCATGTTGTGGTTTCGTTGGTTTATATGGCTGTGCAGGCTATAGTGATTATCGGATATATCTATTGTCAGAATTGGGGATACTTGTATTTTTTATGCGCTATTTTATTGCTCAGCTTCATTTATGTATGGTTCATGAGGAAGTATTTTAGATTGCATTTATCTGTTTAAGTGAGATAATATTCATACTGGTTCCCGGCAGACAATTATTGTCTTGTCGGGATTTTTTTTTGTCCATAATTGAGCAGGTAGCATCAGCCGGAGTTATCCGGTAGATGCTACCCGGACAAGTAGGCTTTAAAGTTCAAATTTCACCGCCGCCCAACGGTTTTTCTCTTGATGGTGTACGAAGTGTAATCCGTTACGTTCGGCCTCTGCCTGGATCAGAGGAATGTCATCCACATAGAATCCACTCATAAAGAGTTGGGAGCCCTCGCGCATGCAACGTACATACTGTTTCATGTCATTCAGGAGAATGTTCCGGTTAATGTTGGCGATGACTACGTCAAACGGACCTTTATCTTCCAGTGAAGAGGCGTCTCCCTGAAATACGGAAATATTGTCTACGTGGTTCAATTCAATATTTTCAAGTGAGTTACGAACGCACCATTCATCAATATCGATGGCAGTACAAGGTTCTGCACCACGCATGCGAGCAAGAATGGCAAGGATGGAAGTGCCGCAACCCATATCGAGAAGGGACTTGCCTTGCAGGTCACTGTCCAGTAGTTCACCGATGATGAGACTGGTGGTTTCGTGATGTCCTGTGCCGAAAGCCATTTGTGGATTGATGACAATGTCATACTCTGTTTGGGGAACATCGTGGTGGAAAGTACTGTGGATGACACAGCGGTCACCAATCACAATCGGTTGGAAGAAATTCTTTTCCCATTCCTCATTCCAGTCTTTATCTTCGGCTTCTGTAAAAGTATATTCGATTTTTGTGTCCGGTAGGGGAAACGCGTCAATAGCTGCTTTTACAGTTGCTTCATCATACAAATCTTTTTGTATATAGGCAGCAATACCGCCTTCTTGTTCAACAAAACTCTCAAAACTTGCATCGCCCAAGATGGCGGAAAGCACATCGTTTACTACTTCTGTACAAGGGAAAGTGCGGAAAGTAAATTCTAAATATTTCATATTCTGTATATCATAATTATGGAGGCAAAGATAGGGATTTAAGCTGAAAGATGAAGCGAAACATGCCATTTGATGGAATATAAATTATTATATTTGTGGTATATATGCATGTAGAACTCTGAATATGAACTTATCGCCTCCAATCCACGTAACAGAAACCCTTGCCACTATACCGCAATGGGGAGAGAAATGAACAAGAAATAAAAAAACTAGCTATGTTGATTGATCTTCACGATTTTACCCGTAGTGCAATGTTCTGAAGAGAACATCTGCATTAAGATAAGGCTTATTCGTATTAGTACAACAAGTTAAGGCAGCCAAATAAGCTGCCTTTTTTCTTTATTGCGGCTTTTGTTGAGGCTTTTCTCCTGTTTTTGATTTAAAGTTAATTATATTTTATCGTCTATCCATTTATTAATGCTTTTTTCCAAGCTTTCCGCTAGATTATTAAGATCGAAACTTTTATATAATTTTCCGACTATATCTGTAGGTAAACTTTTCAACGTCTTTTCTTTCAGTAAACAGACTTTCTTATTAAGAGCAAACATAAATCCCACTTCAAATGCCACATTAGGATTAAACAAGTCGTCATCAATCCTTTCAAAAACGGCTATCCCGAAATCTGCTGCATAGATGTATGATAAAATATTATAATATAAGTCAGTATGGTACTCTTTGTAATCGGCCCTTAAAACAATAATGTTTTTTTTAATTAATGTTTTTTGAATATTTTCATATATGTCATTGTGGAATCTGCTTGCTCCAAATTGCATAATTAAAAATGCTATTTTTTTGCCTTCAAATTCTTTTTTTATCTGTAGTACTTCTCGTTCTATTTCTTTGGGAAATTGTTTTTCTATTGATAATTCATTTATCCCAATATATTCAACAACTTCTTCTTCATTAGTTATACCAGTTACGATTACCGATATTTTAATTTCATTAGAATCTAATTCAGAATCGACAACCATCCCCCAAATAATCTCAGCACGCTCGTCAACTTGGGATAAAATTGTGTAAAGTTCATTCATCTCATCCATCTTTAGACTGCCATTGTGAGTGATATTTATTAAAATGCTTTGTGCTTTTGTTATTTGTAAGTTATAAAAGAAAGGAGAATTCTTTAAATTTTCAAATGCCTTCGTAATTTTTCTTTCTCCTTTTCCTATGCCATATGCAATTGTTGCAATTTTTGCTTTTTTTAAAGTAGTAATAATATCTGCGAAGTCAATATTTATAATGCCATGATCTTGCAATATTGATAGCATAATCTTTATTGGAAGAATAAAATACTTGTCAGAGATTCTAAATGCGTCAACAAAGGAAACAGAATTGACCGAGTTAATGATATTATCGTTAGAAAAGATAGTGATATTATCTACACATGGCTTTAATTTAGCGATACCTTCCGCTGCTTGTCTTTGTCTCAAATAACCTTCAAAAGAGAAAGGTGTGGAACAAATAGCAAAAGTGTAGAGCCCCATACTTTTACAAAGTTTTGCAATAATAGGGGCTGCTCCCGTACCGGTTCCTCCTCCCATACCCACAATAATAAACACAATATGATAATGATTTGATTTTATTATATTTTGTATGAATTTAGAACTTTCAATTGCAGCTAGTCGACCTTTATCTGGATCAGCCCCAGCCCCAGTGCCACCTGTAAGACTCTCACCAATCAAATATTTGTTTAAAATAGGCATATCCAATGTAGTTAGAGCTTGCATATCAGTGTTTAATGCCAAATATTCAATGCTAAGTTCACTTTTAAGATTATTATATATATAACTCAAAATATTTCCTCCAGCACCGCCAATTCCTATTATTAATGCAAATTTATTATTTTTCATGATGCAGATAATTTAAAACTTGACTTCATTATTTTTCTATTTGCCATAAATAATGGCAAGAATATATCTGATTTATCGTCTCCAAATTTAATGAATATTTTGGATTTCAAATTTACAACTTCATACATATTTTCTAAATATTCGTATTGTATTTATATATTCTTTGTTTTGTTATCTCTCATAATCTTTTTGCGGTGGCACCATCTATATTGGGATTCGCAATAAAATTATAATAGACCAGATCTGCAATGTTAATCCCTCCAAGGTAGTATGATAGCATGAATAGATCTCTCATTGATTCAATAAGTTGAGGACATGTTCTTCTTAGTCCATCGAAAAACAAAATAATATCACATTTGTTATGATAGAATAGGGAAATCCCTATAATCATTTGGGGAAATTCTCCTGTATGCGGTAAAATCCGTCGCTATCTTTGTGACGTGATAAAATGGATTAATGTAAAACCTATAAACCACACCCATATGAAAAAGATTGTTTTTTTATCGCTTTTTGCCTTGTGCCTCCCTTGGATGGTTTCGGCGCAGAGCATAGATGACGACCTTTACTACATTCCTTCTAAGGATAAGAAGGAAAAGAAGCAGGAGAAGAAAGTTACAAGCTCTGCTCCGGCTGAAGAAATTGTAGTAAAGTCGAATGCACCGACTACGGTTTATACGTCGCCGGGTAATACTACTGTTGTAGTACAGGATCGTAAAGGGAATACACGTGATGTAGACGAATATAACCGTCGTTATGATTCTCGTGAGAATGACTTCGTAATGGAAGACGATACCTTATATATTAAGGAAAAAGCAGTGCCCGATCCGGACGGTGAGTGGGTAAATGGCTTCGATGGTTCGGAAGATGATTATGAATATGCTATGCGTATCGTACGTTTCCGCAACCCGCGTTATGCCGTGAGCATCAGTAGCCCGTATTATTGGGATGTCGTTTACGGTCTGAATTCATGGGACTGGAACGTTTATACCGACGGAATGTATGCGTATGCTTTTCCGACTTTCTCTAACCGCTTATGGTGGGATTGGCGTTACAACTCCTACGGATGGGGAGGCTATCCTTATTATGGTTGGGGTGGATACTCACCTTATTACAGCTACGGTGGCTGGTCCTATGGCTGGGGCGGTTTTTACGGTGGCTGGAGTTGGGGATGGGGACATCATCACCATCATTATTATCCTGGCGGTGGCTGGTATCCCGGTGGCGGTGGACACTGGGGAGGCAACCATTGGGGCAACAATAATGTTTATACGAGCAGGCGTTCTTATGGAAATAGAGTGTCCTCAGGAAATCGTGTATCAGGTTCATCAACTGCACGGAGATCTTCAGGTTCTACAAGTGGCTATCAAACAAGACGCAGTGCTGGTTCTACAAGTGGAGAAGTGAGAAGAAGTTCTGGTACAAGTTCAACTCGCCGTGTGGTAGGGACCCGTGCTTCATCCGAACGTCCGGGAATGAGTACACGGACAGACGCTGCTTCATCACGCCGTTCAACATATACTCGTCCGAGTAGCACTCGTAGTGGTGCATACAATAGCAATGTGCAAAGTGTACGCAGTAGTAGCAATCGTGGTAATTCTGCGGTTCGTCCTTCCGGTACCAGTACACGCAGTAGTAGTACACGTAGTTCGTCAACTTATAACCGCGGTAGTTCATCTGCTCCACGTAATTATGACAATGGTGCAAGTAGTCGTTCCAGTAGTCGTTCTTATGACTATAATCGTTCTTCTTCCAGCACTCGTTCTTCTAGCAGCTATTCATCAGGTGGCAGCTCACGCTCTAGCGGCGGCTATTCTTCAGGTAGTGGTGGAGGTTCTACCCGTTCAAGTGGTGGCGGAGGCGGTTCTTCCAGTAGAGGCGGTGGAAGAAGATAAACAGATACGTGAATGTAATAATAGTTTTGAACTAGAAAGAACATTGATTATGAATAAGAAACTGACTTTAGTCACCCTTTCATTGCTTGTCTCAATGGGAATGGGTGCGCAGACTATATATGATGTTACAAAGATGACAGAGAAGGATTTGAATGGAACAGCTCGTTTTGTTGGTATGGGCGGAGCCATGGGAGCATTGGGAGGTGATATGTCTACCATTGCAACTAATCCTGCGGGTATAGGTATTTATCGTAGTAATGATGTTACTGCTTCATTTGGTTTTTCATCAACCGGAACAGAAAGTACGTATGGTGGTAATACTTTCAATTCAAATAAGAACCGCTGGCAATTGAATAATGCTGGTTTTGTACTTTCTAATAAAATAGGTAATGAGACCACCTTGCGATATGTAAACTTCGGTTTCAGCTATAACCGTTCCAAATCATTTAATAAAACGACGTCAATGGAGGGGTTGCTTAATCTGACACCTGACGGGCAGGTTGTTTCGCAAACATTTTTGATGGCTTCACAAGCTGGGGGAATGTTGGAAAATGGGTATGATATAAAATATATAGATGATAATGCTACTCCTAATAATAATGTATTTAATAATAATAATGTAGGTTGGCTGGCTGCCTTAGGATGGGGTGGTTCACTTTATGATCCCTTATATGAGGATGTGAATAATAAAGACAGATTGACAGGATTTGGTGCTTTTCTTCCCCAACCTTATAGTAAGTTCAGATCACGTGAAACTGGTGGGGTGGATCAATATGACTTCAATATTTCTTTCAACTTTAATGATAGGGTGTATTTGGGAGTAACTGTAGGTGCTTATGACTTGAATTATACCAAAAGTTCCATTTATAGTGAGGATTATGACACAGGGGAATATTATGACTTAAATAGCTGGACAAAGATTGACGGAACAGGATTTGATTTTAAATTGGGAGCAATCATACGTCCTTTTGAAACATCTCCTTTGCGTATTGGACTTGCAATACATACTCCTACATTTTATAAGTTGACCTTGGCTACTAATGTTTTTCTTGAGTCTGGTATCTATGGACAGAATGATAAGGGGGAAACAGAGTTTTATAAAACAACAGTAGATAGTTATGACTTTTTGGATAACAAAGATATGACTTATGATTATGAACTCCGTACTCCATGGAAATACAATCTAAGTTTAGGATATACAGTAGGTACAAATCTTGCTCTCGGTGCTGAATATGAATATCAGGATTATTCAAGTATACGTCTTTATTATCCTGAAGGGGATGAGATGGGGTATGAAAATTCTACAATCAAAGAAATGCTGAAAGGAGTAAGTACATTCCGCATAGGTGCAGAATATAAGGTGATACCTGAGTTTGCTTTGCGTGCTGGATACAATTACAGCACGGCAGCATATAAAGACGGAGCATATAAGGATTTGCCGCTGAACTCTGTTATGACAGATACGGACTATGCTAATGCTAAATCCAAGAGTAATTACACTTTAGGTATTGGTTATCGTGGTTCATTAGTTTATGCAGATTTGGCGTATCAATATAGTACTTATAAATCAGATTTTTATGCCTTTGATGATGAATATCTAAATAAGACAAAAGTGACAAACACACGTAGTCAGGTGATATTTACTTTAGGTATGCGTTTCTAAAAGAGTAACAATATAAGCAAATAACCTTTCATTGCAAATACCTTGTGTATTAACTAAATCCCCAGAGTCTGCATCACAGCACTGTGGGGATTTTTTGTATTGCTATAAATTAGGCGAAAATTTATGGTGGTATTTGTATAAATTGTTAAAATAGTTGTATGTGGCTGCTTGATGATGTTTTTCTTGCTTTCCTTAAACAAGAATTTACTAAAAAATATATATATTAAAATAAAAACATTATCTTTATAGTAGTTCTGCAGAATTATATGAGACTTAATGTATTACTATTAAAAGATTAATATTATGAATATTAGATTGAAACAAGTAGGACTACTATTAGCTCTATTCATTGTAGGATCATGTTCTAATGATATGATTGAAACAAGTAATAATTCATCATTAATTGAAGAAAGTTATGATGAAATAGACCTAAACTCTTTAAAAAGTGAATTTTCATTTGCTTTGGCTAGAGTTCTTAATGAAAGTGAAGGCGTAAGAAAGCTTCTAAAAGAAGAGGCGATAAAGCAGTTTGATTATGACTATGATGTTTTGTATATGTTAGTTAAAGATAAAAAGTTAAGCGGGGGAGGAACATTAGAGGAGTTTTTATCGAAGTATATGAGTAAAGAGAACTTGCTAGCTTTATATAAGGAAATGCCTACTTTGACTGTTTTTTGTTCCCGTACTTCCTAATGATATCTTTTCGGCAGAAAAGTGGAATGTTGCTCAAGAAGTACCTTTTGTTGCTTATAAAAGTAAAGAGAATCAAATTCTTTTTGTAGATAATGCTGGAAAGGTAAATACTATTAAGAGTAATGAAATACCATCATTCCCTATTGTTGTCGTGAAACCGTCAGAAAGAGTTATATTGCAGTCTGCTTCAACACGAAATTTTAAAGAAGCTAATGTTGTGCGTGCTGAAAATGGCTTGAATTTTGTGTTTGAATATGAGGAATTCAATAATCTTACTAAGGTGAAGACTAGAGTTTCCCCTCTGGATATTCCAACGCAACTTCAAAAAGTTTTTGATGCAAAGAAATTTGCAGATCAGAATGGAATTTGGCAAAGAGATTATGTATATTATAATATTATGACGAAAGATGGTAAAGGCGTTTTCCAAAAAGAAATATCAGAATGTGTATATTTTCTTGAGCTAACAGGAATCCCTGATGTCGTGTATCATAATATTTCAGATCAAGGTGATGATCCGCATCATTATGACAAGCAACCTCAATCAACAAGAGATCATCCGGTTCCTAGAGGGCCTGAAGGATATTGGTATAATGGAAATTATGAATTTTTAGTGAAAACTTATGTTAGTAACAAGAATTTGGTTTCTGATGAGATAATAAAAGCAATATCAATTCCACCCTATGATTTATTTGAACTTGATTTACAAGCACAGGGAAACAGAATGCCTTATTTGGTTAAAGGAATTAAAAGTATAAAAAGGTATTATTTACCAGAACCTTTACCTTTATTTGATTGGAATATTGAAGATTATTCAACTTCAATAAAGATTTCTATTATAGAAAAGGATCTACAGACAACGACTCAAAATGTAGTTGAAACTACTACTACTTTCGCTACTAATTTTGACTTTGATTTAGGCTTAGAGGAAAAAGTGAAGGTTGGAGCAAAATTTGGTACTTCTACTACAGTACAGCATCGAGTTTCTACTACGGTAACAACGTATTTAGATAGCGATGAATTACAGGATGTGATTGTTAATTTTGGTGATGATATTATCATTAAGAATGAAATGGATAGTGTCGGTTTTACTTATTGTGGAAGACGTGGTGAATATCGTTGTCCTATTTATGAACCAGCTCTGAATCCTAAATATAATTCTGGATATTATAAACTTGGGATAATTCCTTTAGCACAATACTAGATTTGATAAAAATTGTGTCTATGTTGTTTTTAGATAAAGAATAAATGAAAAATCCCTGAAGTTCTGTCAAAGGTAGACTTCAGGGATTTTACTGTTTTATAATTCATTGAAATATACTCTTACAAGAAGTTAACTTCCTGCTTACAAGGAGTTAACTCCTTGCAAACAAAGTCTTAACTTCTTGTCGACAGGCTCTTAATACTCTATTTTATCTTCTTTCTCAGCCCATGCTTCGAAAGCTTTGATGGCTTCATTGTGTAGCAATACTTCTGAGGGTAGTTTGCGATCGGCAGGTTTTAAAGCGATTTCATCATATATGAAAGAGTCGTCGAAACCTATATTTTTGGCGTCAGTCTTGTTGTTTCCATAATACATTTTGTCCAGTCTGGCCCAATAGATAGCGCCGAGGCACATGGGGCAGGGCTCACAAGAGGTATAGATTTCGCAACCACTGAGGTTGAAAGTACCTAGTGACGTGGCTGCTGCACGAATGGCACTGACTTCGGCATGCGCTGTCGGGTCACATGAGGATGTCACACGATTCGTTCCGGTAGCTATGATTTCTCCATCTTTGGCAATGACGGCACCAAATGGGCCGCCACCGTTAGCGACATTCTCCGTGGAGAGCTCAATCGCTTTTCTCATAAGTTCTTCTTTGGTCATAATAAAAATGATTATTTTTAGAGTTACTGACAAAGATAACAATGTTTTCTGTATTTACCAATACCAACCTATGCCTATAGAAGCCGGATAGAGTTCGGGTCCTTTATTCTTTTCAAACAGAGAAGTGAGAGCGAAACGGGCATTGAATCCCAAGCAACCGTAACCAGCCTGTAGCAGCAGATTCATGCCAAGCGGATGGGTATTCAGCTTGCTACTCAAAGTATGTTTCTTATCATCATATTTGGCTCTGGATTTAACCCCTACACGCCATTCCACTTCCGGACCAGCGGCAATGAAAGCACGGCGACTGCCGAATTTGGTTTGCCATTCCAGACTGACAGGCAGACGGAAAGCCCAATAGCGCAGCCAACTCTTTTGGTAATCCACATCTTCGGCTTGCCGGCAAACGGTGCTGCCGTCTACTTTCTCAAAGCCGTAATTGTCATCCAGTTTATAGACGATACGTGCTAAACCGAGGGTGGTGGTCAATCCCCAATGATTGTTACGGGTTATGGCAACTCCGGTATTAAACAGATTGATACCCCATTCCCAGGATTTCGAGCCAAGTTGAGGTACTTTGGCAGAATACTGGAATGTATTACTTGCCAGCTTGTTGAAACCGAAATAGATGGCAGGGTAGTGAGGATCAAAGCGGTAATAGCCTTTTTTCTTTTTCACGAAAGGTACGGAAAACGTTGTGGTTCGTTCAATGCTGCGTCCGTCCAGATACACACCTTCAAATACCTGGGTATTTTCGATGGTGTCATTGTCGGCTTTCGCCTCATACATTTTCACTTTGATTTTGCCATCATGTTCTTTAATGATGATCTTCCGTCCGTTGAGATAGAGAGTTGTATCTTGCGGGATGCTTTCTTGTGCCACGACTGTCATGGAAGTCATGATAAGGAATAAAAAGAAAATTCGTTTCATAAGTTTTATTATTTGTGATTTATAAATTTCAGAATTAGTCTTTGCTGAATATTAGTGTAACAAGATCGTCACTGTCTATTTCGCCTTCGATATAGATAAGTGTGGCTTCTCCTTTCTTGCCGAGCCGGAATAGTATGAAGCGGTTTATATTGTCCTTTACCGGAGGCAACTGGTAGTATCCCGATTGAATATGCCCGTCTGTCACCACTTCTTTTATTTTCCTGGCATGTTCCCGGTCGGATTCCAGACACCGGTAGATATCCGGTAATGCTTTTTCTGCCTTTGCCAGTTTCAGGCTTTGGTAATGGGTGATGTCCCAATTCTTGGATAACATCTTGGACAGTTCCACGTAAGTGGCCCCTTTCTCATTGCCGTATTTCTGAAATACGGATGCTATTTGCAGTCCTTTTTGGGCGTACATGCCGGTACTGAACAAGAACAGCAGGCAGCATAGCAGGGTATGAGTGAACTTTTTCATAATTGTATCTATTAGTTCTTTTTATTATTCAAACATCAGATCAAGCACTTCATCTTCCGTAGTTCGCATATCTCGGAAAGCAGCAAGGGCTTGTTCATGCACCAGGTTTGCATCCGTGTATTGCTTGCCGTCGATAATGACGTAATTTTCCGGAGTGGGGTGAAGGTATCGCTGCGTACCGGCAATGCCGATCACTAATAAAATTCCGGCTGCTATTCCTCCCGCTGTGTAAATAAAGCGACGGTGGAAGGAAGGCTTTTTAACAGGAGCATTTTCTTGCCGGAATGCTTTTGCTTCCTGATCCAGGCAGACAAACAAGGGACGATATACTTGTAACGATTCCGGTACATTTTCTTGCGTGAAGAAACTGCGTAATTCGCGTTCTTCCTCACATGAGGTCTGTCCTTCGAAATAGCGGTCTATTAATTCTTCTATCTTCATACTTGTTTCCTCCTTGTTTTTTCTTGTACGGTTTGCAGGTAAATTTCTCTCACTTTCTTTCGCGCTCTCGACAGGTTACTTCGGATGGCTTCCGGATTACAGCCTGTGATGTCGGCGATCTCTTCCGTTTCATACTCCTCGATGTCTTTCATCCGCATGATGGTGCGCTGCAAGGTAGGCAATGAATTAATAATTTCATGCATCAAACGGATTTCGTCTTTTATCTCAAGCAACCGTTCCGGTGTTCCACCGGGAGTGGCATCCTGTACATACTCTAACGGTACGCTGGCGGTATGCCTGGTGCGCCACATATCCATGCAGAGATTATGTGTCATGGTCATGGCGAATGCTTCAATGTTACGGTACTGTTCCAGTTCAAGTCTTTTGTTCCATAGCTTGAGCAGGACTTCTTGTACGGCATCTTCTGCATCGTCCGGACTTTCGGTCAACTTCCGCGCATAATTCAATAGCTTATTGCGGAGGGGTAGAACGGATATTTTAAATTGTTTGAGTTCCATTTACATTACTAAGACGAACGTGTAAAGCGAACGTGACATCAAAAATAAAAAAAAGTGTTGCACAAAGCAATTTTTTGTTTTGCTTTGGCAACACTTACCATTTTGGGAGAATCTGAACTACTTGAGTGATTCCATATCACTTCATGCAATTATAAGGTCAACCGGACAGAGACTATGCTGTTACCGGACAACAGTACATATACACCCTCGCCAGATTCCAGCATCTCAGTACTGATAACTTCCATATTTTTGTTTTCATTGGTTTCAACGGCATTTGCACGCTTCATTCCTGCCAACGGTATTTCTATACACTGGGTGGCTCCGGTGAAATTCAGCAATACAACCGTTACTTCATTTCCTGTTTCATTGATGTAGGCTGTGGCACATATTCCTGTATTATTCGTGACAGCTTTAATACGGGTAGTACCTGTGGCGTACTGCGCGTAATGGGCCATGATGTAACCATTCTTAGCAATTTCACCTTCACCCACCGGGCTGCGCTTGTCATTATCGCCCATCAATCCATAGAAGCGCTTTAAATACCAGTATACGTATGCACTGCAATAGCCCTCCATACACATGTGGATTTCTTTGCCAAGATGGTTGAGGCAGTATTGCCACTTTTGGAATTCCCATGCTGACGGATCATCTGATTTTTCTCCGTCATTAAAGAGATGTTCCGTCATCCACCAGGTCTTTCCATGGATGCGAGGGTAGAGACCGCAGATGTAATCGTGACGATTTTTGACGTATCCATTATCCAGGTCTGTAAAACCTTGATAAAGGTGTCCTGCAATAATATCGGTCTGCCGGCATCATTGATGATCGGATCCGTGTATTCGGGTGGTGTACCACATGCTTCGGGAGACATCAGTCTGACTCCGGTTTCACGGATTTTGGCACCGTATTGTTTCACAAAATCTACCACTTCCTGAGGAGTCCAATAAGTAAAGTCCATATCCGGTTCATTCTGAACAGATATGGCATAAAGATCTACTCCATTCTGTTTCATGAAATTGATGTAACGGATAAGATGATCGGCGTATGCTCCATAGTTCTCTTTTTTGAGATGTTTTACTTCTTTGCCGTTCACCTTGATTTGCTCGGAGAGAGCATCAGTACAGTCCCACGGACATGCAAAAACTATTGCTCCATTGGCCTGTGCCGCTTTAGCCGCTTCTACATCAGCATTCCAATCAGATTCGTTGGGATAAACCATCAGGCGAAGAATGGAGTAGCCCAATCCGCCTTCACCATACATTTGGTCTAATTGTCGGGCAGAAATGAGGTTTCCGCCACACCAAATTTTAGGATTGTACATTCCACCGAATCCTGCTATCGGCTGATATTTTACTGTAGAGTCAATATTAAGTGTAACAGACTTGAACGTCGGTTCCTGTTCTATCAATAAATCGGTAGTCTGCTTGTTGGTTAGGTCAGTAATGTGAATAGCCTGTGTACGTTGTTTCATTGAAGCGTTAGCATTGCAAACCACTTGAATTTTTGTGTACTGCTTTTCTCCATCACTGCTTCCACCTGACATCGGAGTTATACTTTTTACAATATCTCCCTGTTCGAAGGTTATCTCCCAGGAGGTTTTTGCCCACTCTATAACGACCTCTGTCTGGTTTTCACCGGCACTCACTGTAATTGACTTTTTTAGGAAGAGCGCATATGCGCCCTTCCCGTTATCATCAGTCTCCGCATTATTATTATCAGAGCATGCCCAACATGACATTCCCATCAGAAAAATGCATAGATTTCTAATAAATAGTTTCATTATACTTCGGGTTATTTCAATCCTTCAACTATTCCTTCATACATTCCATTTCGATTGTATCCCGAAGTCCAGGGGCAAATCTTGTTACCGGTACTGGTTTCGGTCATACTTGAAATGGATATGCCATATTGCTTGTCCGATGCGATAGTTTTCCGATATTCTTTCATGATGAAAGCTATATAGTTGGCTGCGGCACTCCGTTCATCGGCGGTCAGTTTACTGGTCTGGATGAATTTACCCTCTGTATCTTCCACCATCATGCTGAGATCGGATACACGTATCAGTTTACCGGTCTGTGCCAACTTGTCGAACAATTCGGAAATCATCTCTTCATTGGCTTTCTGAGAAGTGGCATCTTTGGAATAAACCGCATGAAGAAGGATGTTGTATCCGTCAATACGGGTTACATCATCTGCTTCCCAGGATTTTACCAATGCGATCAATTCATCAGCTTTCTGTCCCATCTCATCAGATTGATTGAAAGTATTGCTGACGAAGAGGTTGAGATCAATTTTCGCTGTGTCACGTGCTTGTTTCACGGCTGTACGTGCATATTCTACTTCGCCCAAATATTCACCCCAGTTGAAGGTGTTGGCATCCATGGTTTTGTCAAGTGGTTCGCCTACAATATTCCATACTTTTACAGATTCACCACCAGCATTTACTATACCACCGATCCATTTATTCATCTCTTCAGTGAAGATATTCTTTTTCTCTTCCGGAGTTTTCTCGATGATGGTATCATCAGCTTTCCAGTGGAGGTTGATATTATCGATGTAAGCATGCCACTCACCCGAACCAGAACCTACGGCCAGTTCTATTTCGGTCAGATCTTTCATGGAATTTGGTATAGCGATTTTTCCCTTACCCGTTTCTTCACCTTCTTTCAGGAATGTGATATAAATCTTGTCTCGTCCCCATTTGTTAGCTTCACAACCGAAGTTGAACGGTCCTTGGCCGCAGTTGAATTCTTGTCCATTAATCACTACCCGCATGCCGTCGCCCCAGCCACCTTTACCATCTATCAGGTACATGTCGAGAGAAAGACCTATGTAGTCACCTAACGTTCTTCCGTTTTGCAATTTTACTGTGAATTTAGGATAAGATCTATTGCAAGGGGTAGCAGCTGTACCTACGTGTAATACTTTACCGCTGCCTTCAGGATCATTTTCTACAACGGAAGAGTTTCCGTTAGTCATTGGATAAGACGTTCCAAGTTCATCTTTTTCAAAGTCAATTTTAGTAACACCTGTTCCGGGAAGCTCATAATTCATCACGATGTTATCGAGAAAATATTGTGCTCCTCCAGAAGCGGAACCAACGGCAAGCTCAAATTCAGTAAGTCCTTTCATTTCATCCGGCAATATGAAGCCTGGAGCTGTAGCGCTATTTAAGCTGATGACCGCTCCACGATTCCAAGTGTTGGGATTACAACCGAAAGTTTTAGCATTCATACCAACGTTGAACTCTTTTCCATTAATAAAGACTCTCATACCTGCTCCATATATACCGTCTTCGTTTACAATACGCATATCAATGGTCAGATTGACGTAATCGCCCAGTTTTCGACCTTCCGGTAACTTGACGTTGAACTTAGGATGTGAATAGGCAGCTTTGTTATCGTCGGTACCTACATGCAGTGCTTTACCACTCTTCCCATCCGGGTCGTTTTCTACCACAGCCTGACTTCCTCCGGTCATACCGTAAGCTTTGCCTAGTTCATCATTCTCGAAGTCACAAATCACAGTTTTTCCTTTTTCGGGTACAAAGGGAATAATGATGGGCTGTATCAGTTCATTATAGTAAGCCGTGCGTTGTCCCTGATTGGAACAGAGCGTACCACCATAAAGCGTTATGTCCGTTCCTTTGACAGCATCAGCTACTAATTGCATTCCGCCAAAATCGAAGGAACCATCCTCTTTCAATGAATTGACGGGAGTGATAGAACCGCCAATATCTATGCCATCAAAATTGCTAAGTATGGTGCTGTAAGCAATGTCTTTCTTTAAAAAGTCTGTTGAAGACAAGTTTGCCGTAAACTTGAACGGAGAACTGGCATCGCGGGTAATGTACGATTTCAGCAAATCAAAGCTGGCCAGGTATTCGCTATTGGCCACTTCTTCAGGCTTTTCTACCTGAAGGTTGCAGTCATACTTATCGGTGCATGCCATAACCGTTGCACACATCATGGCAATACCGATTATCTTATGATTAAAGTATTTCATGTTTTCTTTGTTTAAACGTTTATACCAGATAATACTATCTTATTTCTATCTCGAATGACTTGCCACCTTGTACGGCACGACTGCTTAACACCAACGTATCTTTGGTGGCGTACTGCATGTTTTTGGTTTTAAAGTCAATTGTATAGTCCAGATAGATAGCATTACGATCTTTACCGCCAAGGCTGTTCTTTTCACCCTTCTTCACAAATTTACCGGTACCGGAAATGATAAGATCATCGGAAGTACTACCTACTGTGCAATTTCCATCTTCGGTAAAAGTCAAGCTGAGGTTGTAATTGAAAAGATTACCTTGCGCGTCCTTGGTTGATAAGGGTAGAATATTGTCTTTCAGGCTTTCAGTTGTAATATTTACTTTCTCATCCTTCTCTACATATTGCTGATGGCGTACCAATTGCGAAGAAACGCCGTTTATCACAGCTTGATCCACTCCACGACGCAGGTACTCACCATGCCAGGGATTGACATACTTTACAGCATAAAGTACAAAATTCTTGGGTTGTACACTCCAGTCGCCACTATTTGTCAACATGGGGTTTGCTACGACTGCCTTACCCTGAAGGATGGAGTCTGCACCCTGTACGCCTGTCATCTTCAGAGGTATCACGTAATAATTATCAAGAGTCTTTTTATCGGCAAAGAATGCATCGGTAAACTGTACCTCCACACCACCTATAACTTCACCCTTGGGAATATTGATCTGGTTGGCAGCCAGGGTGTAGTAGGAGGTGGGCATAGGTGTAACAGGAGTGTTACTTCCTTTGAAATAGAGGTTTTCGCAAAGCGATTCATCTACCTGAGTATCAATAATAACATTCTTGCGGTTGGTATAGCCACCCCCCCAAGCTGCTTTAATGGATACTTTGTGCTGATTATCCAAAGAGTTATCGAGGAATTCGTCTTCTCCCAATTCAATGGTACGCAAACCATATTGATTGGCAAAATATACAGTTTGATAATCGAAGTCGGAGAATTCATTGTCAGAGCTTTCGCACGCGGTGAAAGACAAGAGTAATGAAGCCAGTCCGATATATGCTAATTTCTTTTTCATATCATGCTATTTTATTAATAGTGTTCACAATTTTGTTTATTTCCATCCTTTATTCTGGATGAGGTTGCTGTACTTCAGTATCTCAGAGTTGGGGATAGGGCAACAGTACATATAATCTTCATACGAACGTTCTTCTACGGTTATCTTCTGATAATTGTTACCATTCCAGCTAATGCCATATACCGGTTCGTTCAGGTCGGCTTTCCAGCGGCGGAGATCCCAAAAACGGAATCCTTCGAAGCAGAGTTCCAATCGACGTTCGTTGCGGATCAGTTCACGCATTTTGTCTTTGCTGGCAGCGCATGCTTCCAGATAGGCATCATTGGTACCACCTATGCCGGCACGTTTCCGGATAGCTTTGACTACATCGTAAGCGGAGTAATCTCTGCCGTTGGCGTTTTTCGGTCCCCAAGCTTCATTGGCTGCCTCAGCATAATTCAGGTACATTTCAGTATAACGGATACGGGGTGTGTAATGCGGCTGTTTGGAAATGGATGCCGGATTACAGTTCACATCCATGCGCAGGCGTTTTCTCATGTAATAGCCTGTTCGGGTCGAGCGGTTCTCAGTCACGTTGACACCATCCTGATTTCCCTCATTAATATTGATGGTTACATTCTTGTCGCTGATTGTACTTCCATTGTAAAAGATGTATTTGCCCAAACGGGGATCGCGTCCTGCATAAGGATTGCTGGCATCGTATCCGCTGGCTGCGTCACTGATGGGGTATCCATTGGCCATGGGGAATACATCCACTAGATTTTGCGACGGATTCATGTAACCGTTACCATACAAACTCGGTGGAAAATTTTGTGACTCCTGATCGTTATCACCACTTCCTTTGTTTCCTCTCCATAAAATTTCATTTGGATTGGCACCGTCCTGAATTGTATTTACAATAGTGGGTGAGTAATATTCCACTCCATCGGATGCTAATCCTGATAAACCTCCTTTGTAGTCTATTACGGCAGCTGCGGCATTAGCGGCATCCGCCCATGTGGCAGCATTGGCAGCATCTTCAAAACAGGGACTGGCAGCCAGTACGGCTGTGCGTGTACGGAAGGCACGGGCTATGATTCCGTTATACAACTGACGTGCTTTGGCACCCATAACGGTGTTGTATTTACCGACGTCTTGTGTGAGACTCTGGAAATCTGCAGGAACGCTTCCTGAAACATCTTCATATTCATAAGGAAGTCTTTTCTCTGCTTCGGAAAGATCATTGTAGATTTGTTCTACACAAGCCTGAAACGAAGCACGCGGTTGATTGAAATCCGATTCTGTCGTCTGGGGGGCTGTCAATATGGGTACGCCGAGCAGTTCGCCATTTGCCCCAAAACCGGCATGGGCACGAAGCAGATAAAAATAGAACATCCCACGGAGTCCGTAAGCTTCACCGGTGAGGCGTTGCGCAAATAATTTGTTCAGTTCTTCATCATCCGACCATTTTACGCCTTCCACATTCTCCAGGAAGAGGTTGATGTATTGAATGGCACCGTAGGAATTGGTCCACTGATTCTGTGGATTATATGAACTTGTAGTCCAGGCACCGGTGGCCATTTGCAGATACACATTACTTGGCTGGTTGGTTACGGCGTCATCCGTGCCATACTCGCTGTTATCGTAATAGCCCGGAATCAGACTGTATACATTGTGCAATATTCCCCGTGCGTATTCCGCATCGTTGTACATGTTTTCCACGCCTTGGAAGTTTTCGATGGCTGGTGAAAACAAATCATCACAACCGGTGAGCATCAGGGCACCTATTATAAAAGGTATAATTTTCTTTTTCATAATCTTCTTCTTTATTAATCAATAAAATCAGAATGCAGCCTTGAAACCTGCATAGAAGTTACGGCATTGAGGGGAGCCGGTACTCAGCTCCATATGCTTCCGCTCTTTAGAGATGGTAAGCAGATTGCTACCTCCGCAATAAACACTTAAACCACGAACAAACGTTCCTTTGAAAGTATCTTCAGGGAAGTCATACGTCAACTGCATCTGGTTCAGGCGGAAATAGTTACGCTTATACATCCAGAAAGTGGAATTGCGGTAGTTATTGTCACCATTGGTGGTGGTCAGGCGTGGATAGGTGGCTACATCCTTTGTATCTTCGGTCCAACGTCCCCATACCATTTCTGAGAATTTGCTTGTACCGCGGTTCCAGTAGTAGGAGCTGCTTTTAAAGTCTACAGAGCCGGTTTGTCCTGATCCCATGGCAAACAACGAGAAGTTCTTCCACTTTACGGTTAAGTTCAATCCGAAGGAGAAAGGAGGAGCTGACCAACCGTTCTTTCCTAATTCAATTTGGTCCTTGCTGTCGATTACACCATCCTCGTTAATATCTTTGTACTTCAGGTCACCGGGTTTTACCGTACCGAATGTTTGACGGGCATGATTGTCTATGTCAGTCTGATCCTGGAAGAAACCTTCGCATACATAACCGTAGGAAGCATCGAGTGCACGACCTTTGCGATACTGGTAATCTTCGTCGTAAAGTTCGTCACGTTTCAGAGCTTCAGAGGAGTACACCATACCATTGAAACCGAGTGTTACGTCAAAGTCTCCGAATTTCTTGTTGGCACTCAGCGCGAAGTCAAAACCACTGCGTCTGTCCTCGTTATAATTGATCCAGGGCATGAAAGTGGAATTGCTGCTTAGAGCAAAGTACGAAGGATAGATGGAAGATGAACCTTGGGTGAGCAAGCCTTTCGTATCTTGTCTGAAGTAATTCGCATTTATTTTCAGCAGACGGTTGAACAGTGTGGCATCAATGCCGGCACGGAACTCTTCACGTGTGATGAAACCCAGATTGGGGTTATCACCGCGTTTGGAAGCCGGAGTCCATCCGCCGGCTGTTCCATCATGCCATTGTACATAGAAGCCCTCGTTTGTTCTTTTGGAGAAAGTGCCTTTATACAGATAATAGTCGGTGATATCGAGATCCTGATGCAGGTTGGCATAAGAAGCTGTGATTTTCAGATCGTCTATAAACTTTACATTCTCCATAAACTTCTCTTTGCTGATTCTCCAGCCCAAAGTGACTGACGGAGAGAAAGCGTTACGCTTGCCTTCGGGTAATTTGGCCGAATGGATCGCGGCACCACTGAAATCGGCATAATACTTATGATTGTAATTGTAGGATGCCCGTAAGCCTAAGTTCACATTACTGGTACGGTGATAATCACTGCTTTCATGATTTTCGTCAGCAGAATTCTGCGTTTGATAACCCCAACCTATGAATGTGGCTGCTACGTTGTGGTATTTTGCGAAAGTGCGGGCATAGTCAAACTGTGCACTGAACGTCATGGTCTGATCGTAAGTGGACTTGCCGACATATTCATTGGGATCTTTTTTGTCTTCATTGTGCTTCTTCAAGGCAATAATCATATCTTTGCCATTCACCTGAGACCATGTAGGTTCATAAACAGCATAGGTCTCGCTGAAAGCTTCCGAATAGTAAGAAGTATAGTCTACACTATAAGAAGTCTTAAATGTCAGGCCTTTCAAGAAAGAACCCAGATCGGCGGCAAGGCTGACATCGAACATAAACATACGTGCCTTTTCCTTAACATATCCGGCAGCCAGAAGATCAGCAAAAGGATTGGTCATGTCGGAGGAAGTTCCTCCAAGCAGATATTTGCCGTCAATCAGGTGATTACTGTTGGTAATATATTCCTGTATTTGAGCGACGCTGGTATCCATCATGTCGATGGGTAATAGCGGAGCAAACCAATTGGGACGCAAAGTGGATGCGGTTCCCCAAAAGTTTCCGCGACCTGCATACTGATTGGTAAAGACAACTGCCGCATTGGTAGTAGCCTTTAGCCATGAGGCAAGTGTCATGTCTACGTTACCGCGTACATTGAAACGCATATTGTAGGCATTCTTTGATTCACCATATTTCAGCAGATCGTTACTATAATCCATACCGAAATTCAGGTAATAGTGTGTGCGATCATTACCTCCATATACTTCACCTGTCACATCTGCATTATAATATGCCTTTTTCAGATAGTCCGAACTGTAGAAATCAATATTCGGATAACGATAAGGATTGGTTCCCATGGCAGTGTTGTAGATATCTGATGCGCTGTATTTGGGGGACAGCCCGTCATTACGGCAAGCTTCATTGTAAAGGGTCATGTAGCAGTCTGAATCCAAATATTTTGGATAAGATTTGGGAACATTAATGCCTGCATTGCCCCGTACGTCGATGCGCATCGGTTCATTTTTACCGCGTTTGGTAGTGATCAGGATAACACCCTTTGCCGCACGGCTACCATAAAGTACCACGGCAGCAGCATCTTTCATTACCGAAACACTCTCTATTTCCGAAGCGCGTACATTACTTGCACTGCGGGGCACTCCATCCACGAGGACAAGTGCTCCTTGACCCCATACATTGCCGGTGTATCCACCTATCAGACTTTCCAGTCCAACTAAGCTACTGGAATTATTTACTTTTTGGGTCAGTTCGGACGTGTTGACCGTAGAAATGGCATGCGTCAAGTCTTCCTGGGCAACCGTACCGAAAGCCACATTCACCAGGCTATCTTTGTTTTCTTCTTGCGCCTGGATACCTCCTGCATGAAACAGAGACATGGCGAAAACAGTATAGCCAATATATATAAACTTTCTATTCATTTTTTGCGTCATTATTAGTTAATACGTCAAGATTACCATCCGGGATTCTGATAGAACCCTTCATACATGCTAACATCCTTTTTAGGGAGCGGATACCAATAATGTCTGTCGGTATATTTACGCTCAAGCAATACTACTTCACGCAAGTTCTTGATAGCATTTTCTTCCGGTTCGTCATAATTATAGTCACTAGGATCGGCACGGTCGAATTCAATCTTGGTCTTCAGTGTGTAAGGATATTGGGTGAGAAGCATCCAGCGGCGAAGGTCAGCAAAACGGAAACCTTCGAAAGACAGCTCCACGGCACGTTCGCGGCGTAATTCGCTCAGGAAGTCAGTGGTACTACCCAGGAACTTGTCGAGTACGGGAGCTACCCCGGCACGTTCGCGGATCTTGTTCAATGCCTCTTCGGCTGTGAGTGAGTAGGTAGCAGCTTTACCCTTCGGACCGTTGTAGCCTACAGCCGTAGCTTCAGCATACATCAGATATACATCTGCCAGGCGCATAAGGCTGAGGATCATGATATTGTTTTCTTTATAACCGTCAACTGTATTCATCAATTGCGGACAGAGTTTGCTGTTCATATAGGCTGTGAAGCAACCTTTCTTTTCATTTGCTTCTTCACTTTCCCTACCTCCGGTGAAAAGTTCTGCCGTTCCACCTGCACCACCGGTACTTTTCCACTTCACACCGTCGAACATGATGGTTTTATAGAAGCGTGGGTCGCGGTTTTTCCAGGGATGTGTGGGATCATATCCTGATTCGGCATCTGCCTTTGTCATGTCATTAATCGGGTAACCGTTCTGCATGCCATAGTAGTTTACGTAGTTGGCGGTAGGATAGCATTTAATACCGGAATACTCAATGGATTGAGGTCGGAAGTCGTTGACCATATTCCAGCGCCAGCGTGCGGCATAGTCCTTGATATTCTCCATAAAGATGGACTCTTTTACTCCGTTCAGCTTGCCGCTTGAGTTATGCAACAGGAAGATGTCGTTATATTCGGAGAAGTCGGCCAGTTCGTAACGGTTGGTCGATTCGGTGAGGGCAAGGGCTTGTCCGAGAGCATCGGCACCTCGTTTGCACAACTCTGCATTGTATTCCTTTGCACCTCCGGAAGCCCAGTTCATCAACGGACTGCCTGCCCAAAGCAAGGTCTTGCCTTTATAAGCTAAAGCCATAATACGGTTGATACGCATATTGTTTTTGCCTAAAGTCACTTTACCGGCGGTGGTTGCATCCCAATCAATAGGAAGCAGACTGGCTGCATGTTCAAAGTCAGCTACGCATTTTTCCGCACATTCTTGCCATGTAAGACGGGCTAACGTGGGAGCTACATCCGAAGACAACACTGTATCAATATACGGCATGCCGCCCCACCATTCCATTAGCATAAAGTGGTACCATGCGCGGAAAAAGTAAAGTTGTCCTTCTATGAGATTGCGTTCTTCCTCGGTGGCGCTTATCAGATTGCCGAGGTTGGCGATACCGATATTGGCTTTACGGATGGCATACCAGGAGTTGGCCCATAAGTGACCTTTATCAGTTCGGTTGTTTGAACCTGCCGAGCCTTGATTGTTCGGGTAACCATAGTAAACAGTAGTCCAGGCCCAGAAGTCTCCGTTGTCCACACTACGGGCTTGCATACGCATTTCCTGTGGTTCCCAGTATTCATCTTCACCATAGTTGAAGCAAGTATGTCCGGCATCTTTGTTGTTTGAAACTACCGGGATGCAGTTATAAAGTTCTTCAGTGAAACCCTGAAAGTTCTTAAAATTCTTGTAAGGGTCATTATCCTGGTAGTCACTTTCCGGAGCTTTGTTCAGATAGTCTGTACATGAGGTCATCCCCATTATGCCAGCCATTGCAATGGCCGACATCATAAATAGTTTATTTATATATTTATTCATAATTATCTCTTCGTTATTATAAGGTTATGTCGATACCAAAATTGAAGCGGCGTACCGTAGGGTAGGCACCGTCCGAAGAGCCTGTACCGTAGTTGGCTTCACGGTCATCCGGCATGTCGGTCCACATGTAGAGATTATCGCCGTTCAAGTAGAGGCGGCAGGAATTGATGCCCATTTTCTTCAGCCAATTGTTCTTGAATGTATAGGATAATTCAACATTCTTCAGACGAAGGTAAGCACCATCATACCAGTAACGTGTTCCGGTAGCAGCTGCGTCTACAGTAGTTCCCCAGCGTGGAGTGGGTAGGGTGGCATTACCTCCCGGTGTCCAGTATGAACCTTCTGCATAAGCTACGTGGGCTGTAGAACGGAATGTCGGGAAATTGACTTCACGGGTTACATTGGTTACGCCATAGAATTGGGCGAAGCAACTGAACCCTTTCCACTCAAAACCGAGAGAGGCATTATAGGTGTTCTGCGGTGTACTGGCATACTGATAAGGAGCACGGTCGTCGTTGTCAACTATACCGTCACCGTTGAAGTCTATAATATTGTAGTCGCCCGGTAACTTCATGTCATTTCCGGTTGTCCAATTACTACTACCTATCACATCGTCCCAGGTAGCCAGATTCCCATGGTCGATATATGAATATACTTGGTTAATTGTATGTCCGGCTCCCTTCTGATAAGCAGGTAGCAAAGGAGCGTCATCTCTGAACTTGATTTCATTGATGGCGTGAGTCATACTGGTGTTCAGCCAGGCACGTAGACCATTGTTGAATACATGATTCAGACGTAATTCCAATTCATAACCGTGGCTGTTGACTTTACCTAAATTGGTTCGGGGAGCCGTTGTTCCAAAATAAGACGGAATGGCACGACTGTCACCGCTAATTATAATGTCCGTACGGGTATCGTTGAATACATCTACTGAACCTGCTATCAGTCCATTAAAGAAAGCGTAGTCTAAACCAATATTACGTTTCTCTACAGTTTCCCAAGAGACATCCGGGTTACCCAGAGAAGAGATTTTCCAGTGGGTATAAGGAGAATTGTCCGGATTGATGCTACCCATAACAGTATTACCACCATAACTCAACTGATCTTTGTATAAGAAACGCCCATCTGTAAATCTCTGCCACGGAGCGACCACGGCATCATCACCTACTCGTCCCCAAGAAGCGCGAAGCTTTAACATATCGACGAACTTCAGTTTTTTCGTGAAACTCTCTTCACTGATCATCCAACCCAGTGAGAGGGAGGGGAAGAAGGCGAAACGATAATCAGGACCGAACTTTTCGGAACCGTTATAAGCACCATTCGCCTCGAAGAAATAGCGCATGGCGTAGTTATAGGTAAAACGGAATACCCAGTCTTCCCGATAGATGGGGAACACACTTCCCTGTGCCTCTTTTAATCGGCTGAAAAGGCCAAGACCGGTCACTTCATGCTTGCCGAAGGTACGGGCATAGTCAAACTGCATGGAGTAGTATAGTTTGCGATAAGTGGCTCCAATGTTTGCACTACCGGATTGTTGTAACCAGTAGATCGGATTAGTGACTTTGTCGAGTCCTGTTCCTGCATCAGGGTCATATTTATAGGAGATATTGCCTGTATCCGGATCCACCCAGATGCGTTGTGCATCGTTGTACTGGTCGCTGAGACCGCGTTTGTTCTCCGCAAAAGTGTAGTCCATAGAGAAGTTTGCCTTGAATCTCAGTCCTTTGGTCAGCATAGCCAGGTCTTGCTCCAGAATGAAGTCAGTAGTCATTTTGGTGGTGGTGCGTTTCTCTTTACCGCCTACAGCCAGGAAATAGGCTGAGTTGGGTACATCGGCATCACGCGGCGCATACCATCCCCACATACCATTGGAGTATACGGGACGCATGGCGTCGGGAGCGGATTTATAAGCTGAGTTCCAGAAGCCGGTGTCGTTGTCGTTCATATCCCAAGGCAGCTGACGTTGTGCATTCGAACCAAACAGGTTGGTAGAGAATTTGGTCGTTTTTGTCAAATGGAAGTCCAGGTTACTGCGTACGTTGATGCGGTTATAGCCAAAGCCGGAGTTGTAACCACGCCCGTTTTCAAAGCTCTTGAACAGGTCACCTTCGTTTACGAAATCTACAGCAGCGAAGTAGTTTACTACTTTGGTACCACCTGATACGTTGACGCTGGTATTATAAGACATAGCGACTTTCTTGAAAAGCTCATCCTCCCAATCCACATTAGGATAGCGGTCCCACTCTTCGGCATTGGCCGGATGACGATACTTATCGATGATGGCTGCCGATGTGTAGTTTGCCCATCCGGCAGGATTGAGACAAGCTTCGCGCTCAATGGAGTTATTCATCAAGTAGAATGTGTCATAAGCATCATACTTTTCAGGGAGTTTTGATACTACTTTAGCTGTCATATTGGCCTTGATCTGTACGTTGGCTTTTCCTTCCTTACCGCGTTTGGTCGTAATAAGGATTACTCCGTTGGCACCTTTCACACCATAAACAGCAGTAGCGGATGCATCTTTCAATACAGAGATGTTCTCCACCGAGGAGATGTCTACTGAACTCATTTCACGTTCGATGCCGTCTACCAGTACCAGGGGCTCGCTATTATTCCACGAGCTCTGTGTGCGGATAATAATCTTCGGGTCTTCCGCACCGGGCATACCGGTAGAACTGGAAGTAATGACTCCCGGAAGGTTACCCGTTAAGGCAGCTCCTAAATTGCTTACCCCAGACCGCTCCAGTGTTTTTCCGGAAGTCTGTGTAATGGCTCCTACCACCGACGCTTTCTTTTGCTGTCCGTAACCTACTACTACAACTTCGTCCAGTAGCTGTGTATCATCTTTCAGAACTACTTTGATTGTCCCTTTTGAAGAAGCCTTCACTTCCTGAGGCTCCATACCTACAAACGAAACGACAAGAACTGACTTTTCATTGGGCACGGTCAATACAAAATTACCGTCTATATCTGAGATCGTACCTATTGAATTATTTCCTTTTACAACTACCGAGGCTCCAATTATAGTCTCGCCATTGTCGTCCACGACTGTTCCTTTCACTGTTATTCCTTGTTGTGCCGAAGCTGTCAGGCAGCTAAAAAGCATCAAAAGAAACAAGTAAGGAATCCTTTGAATTTTCTTTTTTACATTTTTCATTACCATTAGTTTAAGATAGTTAATAACTATGTTTTCTCTGATGTCATAAAGCCAGGATTAACTGTTGTCATACATGCTTCCCATAATTCTTTTAGTTTTAAGATTAATAAATAATGATAAAGAACCTTTTTGTTCCCGAAGCAAAAGTAGGAAGTATGATAATAGTAATAAATATGTTGCTATTGCAGAAAGATTAACTGATGTTGCATTCTATATTAGGGGTGTATCATAGACTTTAATTGATGTAACACAGCCTTATTTTTTTAACTCGTAATATACTCGAAAGTATCTGTAACAGTGATCTTTGGCAGGCTTCTGGAAGCCGTGTACCTTTGTTCCATAGTATTATTAATCTAATTTATTTCTACATGATGAGAATATCATTAAAAACACGGATTGTCTGCCTGCAACTTTGTCTCACTCTGGCTTCGACACTGCAAGCGGCGGATAAGTTTGTCTCTTTCATTCGGGAAGAAGGTACGTTGGAGCTTGTAACATCTCAACAAAGGAGTTTCAGTATTTTATGTGCTGATGAGGAACATAAAGGAGTATTAACGGCTGTACATAATTTACAGGAGGATTTTTATAAAGTGGCCGATATACGTCCTGCATTAGTGACCGATGCAAAACGGAAGGGAAGTGCGGATGGGCAAAATGTACGTATTCTTATTGGCTCTTTTGACGAGTCTCCATTCATAAAGCAATTGGTGAAATCGAAGAAACTGGATGCCCGCGAGTTGAAAGGCAAGAATGAGAAGTTTATAATCACCACAGTAAAAGATCCGGTGGAAGGAATACCGGGTGAAGTGTTGTTAATTGCTGGTAGCGATAAGCGTGGCACTATCTATGGAGTTTATGAGTTATCCCGTCAGATAGGGGTATCTCCCTGGTATTGGTGGGCGGATGTTCCGGCGGAACGGCATGAGGAACTCTATATAAAAAAAGGTGTATATACCGACGGAGAACCGGCAGTGAAGTATCGCGGTATTTTTATTAATGATGAGTGGCCTTGCATGGGAGGTTGGACCACGGAACGTTATGGTGGCTTCAATACTAAAATGTACGTGCATGTGTATGAATTGCTACTTCGCTTGAAAGCCAACTTCCTATGGCCTGCTATGTGGAGTGCCGCTTTCTATGCGGATGATCCCATGAACAGTCCATTGGCTGATGAGATGGGGATCATAATCGGTACTTCCCACCATGAGCCTATGGCGCGTAACCATCAGGAGTATGCTCGCAACCGTAAAGTGTATGGGGCCTGGAACTATCAGACAAACAAAGATGGTATCGACCGTTTTTTCCGTGAAGGTATAGAGCGTATGCGGGGTAAAGAAGAAGTGGTGACCGTTGCGATGCGCGGTGACGGTGATGCACCGATGGGACCTGATACAGATACAAAACTGTTGGAAAATATAGTGAAAGAACAGCGTCGTATCATAGCCGAGGTTACGGGAAAATCTGCTTCTAAGACTCCACAATTATGGGCGCTTTATAGTGAGGTACTGGAATATTATGATCAAGGTATGCAGATACCGGATGATGTAATGATTCTGTTATGTGATGACAATTGGGGAGATGTTCGCCGTCTGCCCGAGCCGGGTGTTAAACGTCATCCCGGTGGTTATGGCATGTACTATCATGTGGATTTGCATGGTGCTCCGCGTGCTTATCAGTGGTTGAATATGACTCAGATCCAGCATATGTGGGAACAGCTTTATCTGACGTATGCTTATGGTGTGGATAAGATGTGGATATTGAATGTAGGTGATTTGAAACCGAATGAGTTTCCTACGGATTTCTTCTTGAAAATGGCATGGAATCCTGATGCTTTTAATGCGGGTAATCTGATGGATTATACAAGAGAATTTTGCTGCCAGCAATTTGGTAATGAATATGCTGACGAAGCTGCACGAATTTTAAATCTTTATTGTAAGTATTGCGCTCGTGTGACGGCAGAGATGTTAGATTACAAAACCTATAATTTGCAAAGTGGTGAATTTAAAGCTGTGGCCGATGAGTTTCTGGCATTGGAAGCACATGCTGTCCGTCAGTTTGCTTTGCTGCCAGAGAATAGGCGCGATGCTTATAAGGAGCTGATATTATTCCCTGTGCAGGCTATGGCCAATCTTTATGAAATGTACTATGCTACCGCCATGAACCGGCAGTTGGCTGCTGAAAATGATGTGCGTGCCAATGCCTGGGCGGATCGTGTGGAGTATTGCTTCCGGAGAGATGCGGAACTATGCGCCGATTATAATAATAATATTGCCGGTGGCAAATGGAAACACATGATGGATCAGACCCATATAGGCTATACTTCATGGGATGAACCGAAAGGAGGAAATATAATGCCGAAAGTAACCCGTGTGGATGCTTCCCGGAACGGAAATATGGCAATGGGTGGTTATGAATACGAAGAGAGCAGTGGGGTAGTGGTAATGGAAGCGGAGCGTTTTGCTACATCCGTGCAGGAACCAGGTACACAATGGACTGTTATACCGGACTTGGGACGTACACTCTCCGGACTTTCTTTGATGCCATATACCAAGCCGGTATCCGGTGCTTCGTTGACCTATCGAATGCGATTAAAGTCTGACTTGTCCGGTGTGCGTGTACGCCTGATATTGGATAGTACCTTGCCTTTTATTAAGGGAGGACATAGTTATGCCATTCGTTTAGATGACGGTGAAGAACAAATCGTGAATTACAATTCAGACCTGACTTGGGCCAACTGTTATTCAAAAATGTATCCTGCGGGAGCGGCACGGGTGATAGAGTCGAAAGTAACTTTTCCTGATGTCACTCTGGAGGCCGGGGTACATACTCTGACTATTCGCCCTCTCAGTCCGGCGGTAGTATTGCATAAGATCATAGTAGATTGCGGAGGCGATATGCCCGGTAGGCTTAACCTAACGGAAAGCCCTCGGACAAGAACTTTAAAATAGATCTTTTGTTTTATCTTGCCCTATATGGCGTTCCATATACTCTGATGGTGATATGCCATACATTTCGCGGAATGCCGTGGCGAAGTAAGTGGGGTGCGTAAAACCGGTTAATGTGGCTACTTCTGTTATGCTATGCCGCTTGTCGGCCAACAGGGTGGCTGCCTGTTTCAGACGCAAGTTACGAATGAGTTGTTGTGTAGTCTGATTCGTGAGTTCTTTGAGCTTGCGATGCAGATGTACACGGCTGATACCTACTTCCGTACTGATCATTTCGACAGTTAATGCCGGATTGCCTAAATTCTCATTGATAACGCGCATGACACGTTCCATAAGCCGGTCATCGGGAGATTTTACTTCTGGGATTGAGATTTGTTCCTCCTGATTCTGACGGCCACTGAAAGCATTACGCAATTGTTCCCGGCGGCGGATGAGGTTTAAGACAGTTTTTCTCAGCAACTCAATGCTGAATGGTTTCATCAGATAAGCATCGGCACCGGTATCCAACCCTTCCAGATTGTCCTCCTCGCTGATACGGGCGGTAAGCAGGATGATGGGTAGATAGTTGATGTTCACATTCTGTCGTATCTTGCGGCAGAGTGTCAAACCATCCATTTCAGGCATCATCACATCGCTGATTATCAGATCGGGTGTATGGGATAATATCGATGCTAATGCTTCTTTTCCGTTACTGCATTCGGTCATGTAAAAGTCATTGCTCAGTTCGCGGCAAATGTAGTGGCGAATCTCTTCATCGTCTTCTACCACAAGCACATGGCGACGACTGCGGGCACGGACTTTACCGCTGGCTTCTTCATCGTCATCATAAGGTAGTGGGGAAGCTATGGTAGCCGGTTCTGCCGCCGGGATATTTATTATGGTGTCAGTGGTCGTTGCTTCTTCTATTTCTTCCTTTTTCAAGTGTCCGTTTCCCAGAGGTAGCCGTATGATAAACCGGGAGCCCGGTTTGCCTTCGTCATTGTCTTCTACGTGAATATTTCCGTAATGCAGCTCCACTAAAGAGCGCGTGAGGTGAAGCCCGATACCTGTTCCTATATTTGAGTTGTTCTGACTGTTGCGTATCTGGTAGAATCGCTCGAATATATGTTCCCGTTCAGTGGAAGCAATGCCGATACCACTGTCCGCAACTGTAAGCTCAACATATCGGCGCAGAGGTGCATTTTGGGGAAGGTGGGTATCTTCACCTGTGCTGAGACTGATTTCCACTTGTCCGTTTTCAGGCGTGAACTTACAAGCATTCGACAGCAGGTTCAGGATGATCTTGTCAAAGTTCTTAGGATCTATCCACATTTCTATTTCAGGAGCAGAGGTGTGGAATTTTAAGTCGAGTTTCTTTACCCTTGTCTGTTGTTCGAAGGTTTCTAACAGGTCACGGGTGAAACTAACTATTTCAGCCTTTTTAAACATGAGGGACATTTGTCCTTTGTCTATTTTCCGGATATCCATTAATTGGTTCACCAATTGCAGGATGCGTTCGGCATTCCGTTGTATAGTACTGTATAGCTTTCTACATTCTGCATCCTTGTCTTTTGCCATCAGTTGTTGCAAGGGACTGATGATAAGCGACATCGGAGTTCGTATTTCGTGAGAGATATTAATGAAGAACTGTAACTTTGCTTCGTTAATTTGCTCGGCATGGATGTGTTGCAACATCTTTTGATGCATACGGTAACGATGATGCACCTGCATCACAATGAATCCGATGATTGATAATGTCAATAGGACGTATATTAATTTAGCCCAACCTGATACCCACCATGCCGGATCTATCTGGATGATGATCTCTTTCTCTTCCGAGTAGGTTGTATAGTCTTTGGCTTTCATCCTGAAGTGATAAGTACCCGGTGCCAGATCACTGAAAGAAACTCTGTTGACACCCGGTGCTAATGCCACCCAAGTTACTCCATTCATGGAATAAAGATAGGTGATCCGTTCCGGATTATAGAATTCCATAGCTGAGAATTCGATGCTGAACGAGTTGTCTCTATGACATAAACGGAACCGGCTGGCTTCCTGTACTGCTGTTTCTATGACTTCGTGGTTACCGGAACGTGTACCTTTCTTTACAGCTTTGTTATGGATGTAGAAGTCGGCTATTCTAACCTCGGGCTTTTTTATTTCTGTAGTGATTTCTGCTGGTCGGAAAAAGGTGACCCCATTGATACCTCCAAAGATGAGATATCCATCTTTATCTGTACAGGCGGCATTTTTACTGAACTCGTTTCCTTGTAATCCATTTCCTGCATAGTAGTTGGTGAAGGTACCTGTTTTCGGATCCATGTTTGTGATGCCGTAATTGGTGCTTATCCATAATCCATGTTGTTTGTTGCCTTGAATGGCACAAATGGTGTTATTAGGTAATCCATCGTGTGTAGTATAAGTTTTAGAGTTTCCACTCTTTCCGTCTATATGAATGAGCCCTTTGGTGGTACCTGCCCAGATGTCGCCTTGTTCATCCTCGAAGAGGGTCAGTATGATACTGCCACTGAATATCCTGTTTTTTCCATAGGTTGAGGCGAAGTTCATTGTGGGTACGTCCAGACATCCTAAGCCATCGTAGGTGCCGATATATAACTTATTGTTGCGGGTGTACAGTAATGAGGCTACCCAACGGTTGTGGAGTACATTGTAATTCTCCTGATATTCTTTTCCGCTTTCAAAAGTATCGCATCTGTTGACTTTTCCGGTTTTTAGATCGATGTAAAACACACCTCCGCCCATAACGGCCACCCACAATCGTTCCCCGTTCTTGTCCGATGTCAGATACGATATGTTTTTTACTTCATTTTGATGATGATCCTGCAATTTATAGTATCGGCACAGGCCGGTCTTGGGGTCCATCTCTGCCAGCCCTTCCAAAGGCGAAGCCAGCCACAATCTGCCGTCTGCTGTCTGGTGGATATGGTTGATTGTGGACGGCACAGAATTAGATGTTTCTTTGTGCTCAAGGTGCAGGGAAGGCTTATTCTTTCCTTTTATACCATATATACCGTCATTTGCTGTTCCAAGCCATAAAGTTCCTTCATTGTCTTTACATACTGCTTTTATACTGTTAGAACCTATCTTGTTGGTTGTTACAGACTTGTAGCCCATGTACTTGAATTGGTTTGTTGTAGCCGGAAGAAGCATGACTCCTTTGCCATTGATACCCAGCCATAAGTTGCCTGCCCGGTCCTTTGTGATGGCATGTACATCGGCTTTGCTGAAATCGAAAGTACTGAAACTGAACTCGCTTTCCTTTATTTTTTGTGTATGTATGTCATATACTTTTATGCCGTACCCTATGGTTCCGATATAGATTTTTCCTTGTCTGGCAGCATATATTGTATTGATAGGCAGGTTAGGAAGTATCGGACAGGAGATTGGGATGAAAGTATCTTTCTGCTGGTCGTAGACAAATATTCCTTTGTTTATGTTGCTGGCATAGATATTCCCTTTTTCATCCAGACAAATAGAAGTGATTATATTCCAAGCATTCTCTTTTCCGATGAAATAGTGATATATTTGACCTGATGTGTCGATACGGTATAACCCTTTTCCTTCTGTAGAAACCCATAAGTTTTCGTTTTGGTCTTCGAATAGATAGGTGATGAAAAAACTGGGAACCGGCAGTTGGGCCTCTTTGATAAGAGGTTCTGTTCCTCCTAATGTTAATGAATAAACAGCATGACCGGACGTTCCTATTAATAACTCTCCATTCTTACGCTCCAGGATCGTACTGATATGTGCGCTCATGTTGATTCCTGTTTCGTACAGGATGGGTATTTCTTTAAAGAGATCCGTTGCCGGGTCGTAAAGTTGTAATCCACGTTGTGTGCCTATCAGGAAGTTCCCTTTACTGTCTTCGAAGAGTATCCTTACATTGTTATCTACCAATGAACTGTCATTTCCTTCTTTATGTTTGTACACACTGAACTTGGCGCCATCGTAGCGATTTAGGCCGTCTTCGGTGGCTATCCAGATAACTCCGTCTTTGGCTTGATAGATCTGATTGATATTGCTGTTTGATAATTCATGGTCTACCGTAAATAGTTTTTCTGATTGACTGTAACCGTATGTTGCAAAGAAAAGGAATAAGATGGATAATAGTGTTTTCATGATTACGTTGGGGTTAGCAATTGTGATACAAAAGTAATTGAAAACAGATATTCTCGCAAACATAATATGGAGGAAAACCCCTTTATGGAAGGGGGATGTAACGTATAGCAAATGATGTGTTACATTTCGTGGGATAACTTGAGAAGGGGATAGAAAAAGAGGTTACCATTTTGGTAACCTCTTTTCTTTAAAATACTAATAAAAGATTATTTCTTGAAGTAACGGTTGTACAGACCTTCAAAGCCTTTACCGTGACGAGCTTCGTCTTTAGCCATTTCATGAACAGTGTCATGGATAGCATCCAGATTCAGAGCTTTTGCACGAGTGGCAATTCGTTTCTTATCTTCGCAAGCGCCAGACTCAGCATTCATTCTCTTTTCGAGGTTAGTTTTAGTATCCCATACACAGTCGCCCAGCAGTTCTGCGAACTTAGAAGCGTGTTCTGCTTCTTCCCAAGCATAACGCTTGAAGGCTTCTGCTACTTCGGGGTAACCTTCACGGTCAGCCTGACGGCTCATAGCCAAATACATACCTACTTCTGTACATTCACCCATGAAGTGGTTGTTCAGGTCTTTAATCATTTCATCATCACAACCTTTAGCTACACCGATCACGTGTTCGTCAGCAAAAGACAGAGGACCGTCTTCTGTAGTTTCTACAACTTCTACGAACTTGCTGGCAGGAGCTTTACACAACGGGCATTTCTCAGGAGCGGCATCACCTTCATATACGTAACCGCATACAGTACATCTGAATTTTTTCATTTTCTTTTTGATTTAATTGAATTAGTTATTCGTTCGTTATATAGAAAACGTTAGTCTTCTTTACATTGTTTACAGATTCCTTTGTAATAATAATGGATTTCCTGCACTTTGTGTCCATCCATATCCGTATCTACCACTTTTTTTATAGTGTCGTCATACGGTAAATCATAGATTCTTCCGCAACGTTTACACAAGAAATGTGAGTGTGGAGTAGTATCGGCATCATAGCATGTATTACGCTCGTCGATGGTAAGGGTTTGTGCAGCTCCTTGTTCGCTCAAAATCTTCAGTGTGTTGTAGACTGTAGTTTTTGAGAGTGTCGGTATAGTAGGAGATAATGCCGTATATATCTCATCTACCGTCGGATGTGTACGGTGCTCCATAAGATATTTCATGATAGCAATACGCTGCACCGAGGGTTTAATGTTATGTTCTTGCAATCGCTCTACTACTAATTCCATATTCGTTTAATTCAAACTTGTAATAATTACATTTTTATTTCGCTTGCAAAGATAAAGACTTATTCGATTTTACCAAAAGATTTCCATTCTTTTTTCTTCCTTTTTATTAAACAGTGTGAATTGGTTGGTAAGGTATTTCTATCCAGAATTCGGAACCTTTACCTATTTCGGAAGAAACTCCAACGGTGGCATGCATCTTTTCGGCAATCATTTGGCAAATGGATAAGCCAAGGCCGGTACCTTGTTTGAAGTTGTCCAGCTTTACAAAACGTTGGAAAATAGCTTGCTGCTTTTCAGGGGAAATTCCGCAACCGGTGTCCCGCACATAGAATCGCATGTTTCCGTCTTTGGGTGGATGGTAGCCGACAGTGATGCTTCCCTGGGTAGTGTATTTAATGGCATTGGAGAGATAATTGCCAAGTACTTGGCTCAGACGATTCTTTTCTGTATAGATGTAGCATTTCTTCATGCCAAATTCTGCGATGCATTCCACATTTGCAGGCATTCTAAAATGGAAAGCATCTTCAAGTTTACGTATACAGCCGTTGATGTCTACTTCGGTATAGCAGAAGTCCAGCAAACCGGCTTCTATCCTGGACAGGTCGAGTATATCGTTAATGAGTTGCAGCAACAGGCAGTTGTTGTCTTCAATAATCCGGATATATTCATGGTTTTCAGGGGTATTAGCTGTTTCGGCAAGGATACTGGAAAAGCCTACGATAGCATTGAGCGGAGTGCGTATCTCGTGACTCATATTAGCAAGAAAGGCTGATTTGAGGCGGTCGGATTCTTCGGCACGTTCCTTTGCGAGGATAAGTTCTTCTTTATGCTTTTGGGAATGAATATAATAGAAGATATATAAGGTGAAGAACAAAGCGATAAATAGGATTGTCATCCAGATATAAGTCTTATACTGCTGATAGAAAGTAGGAGGCTGGAAGAAGTAAATAGCGTCTTTCGGGTATAAATCTTCTGATATCTTGCACCATTTCAGATCGGCAAAGTTCAGATAGGTATGTGCAACTCCGCCATTCTGGTAAGGAATGGAAGAGGCTGTTTCTCCAGATAAGATGCGACTGATTGTAGACATTACCGTATCCGTGAAGTCACGAATAGAGATGTAATGTCCGCCTGCATAGAGATTTTCTTGCAGGTTTAAGTCGGCTAATGTAAATACGGGAACTTCCAAAAAGCTGGGAAGTATCTTTTTGAGATGGTCCGACAGATAGTAATTCTGGTTATTCCCATATTGCCGGAGCCATGCATAATAAATGACGCCGGTGGTTTTCTTGTAACTGGTAAGTGTATCCAGTAATTCTTCTGTGCTTATTTGTTCTGAAGATAAAAGTTCCAGTTTTAGATCAGGAAAATCTTTTTGCATCACCTCGCTCACGGCTTGGCGGGTAACTGTGCTGATATAGCGGTTGTCGGAAATAAAAGCAATCCGGTTGACTTCCGGTTGAAGCTGTTTGATGAGTGTCAGAGTTTCTTTGATGTAATAGGGTTGTTTCACTACGGTGATATTGTAGTTCTTGTTAAACTCTTCGATGGGGATGCTGTTTGCTTCTGTCAAAGGAATCTTTGCCAATAATGTTTGTAGAGTAGAGGGAACCCGTCCGCGTGAATAGCAAAGTATGACGGGGATGTTTTTCCAGGGGCCGTCGAAAATGGGCGCACTGACCAGCCATCCCGGATCTCCTACGATTATGACAACTTTAGGTGGTGTAGGAAATGTGTGCAGAAGATTATCTTGGGCTTGTTTGACTTCTTCTTCATTGGTAAGTACCGGGACTGCCAGAAAGTATTCACGTAATTCGATATTTCCTTCATAGGGGAAACGTTTTTGAAGTTCGTTCCGGAAACCATGAATCCATGCTTCTTCTGCATTGACCGAACTGAGAAATAATACATACTCTTTTTCTTTGGCGGAAGCTGACAGGCATCCGATTAGAAATATCAGGGAAAGTAACCATTTATGGACTGTACTATGAGCTCTCATGAGTTTTGTATGGCGTGCTTTAAAAATGTCGCTAAAAGTACAAATAATCTTGGATATATGAGGTGAATGAAGTGATTATTTTGTGTTTATGGATAAATAACCGTATTTTTGCCGCTATATTTTTAAATGACATCCTTATGAATTACGGATATGTAAAGGTAGCGGCGGCTGTGCCCCGTGTGAAGGTAGCGGACTGTAAGTTCAATGCCAGGGAAATTGAAAAGGAAATAATCATAGCCGAAGGGAAAGGTGTGCAAATCATTGCTTTTCCGGAGTTGTGTGTGACGGGATATACATGCGGAGATCTGTTTGCCCAGCAATTATTGCTTGAAGAAGCGGAAATGGGATTGATACAGATTGTAAGTAATACAAGGCAGTTGGATATTATAGCCATACTTGGCATGCCGATAGCGATGAACGGAGTATTGCTGAATGCCGCGGTCGTAATTCAAAAAGGAAAGGTGTTGGGAGTAGTGCCCAAGACTTACCTCCCCAACTATAAGGAATTTTACGAGAAACGCTGGTTTACATCTGCTGTGGATGTGAGCGAAAAGAGCGTACGCCTTTGCGGACAGGTGGTTCCAATGGGAACTGACTTATTGTTCGAAACTGCGGATACGACGTTCGGCATTGAAATTTGTGAGGATTTATGGGCACCTATTCCGCCCAGTTCTTCACTGGCATTGCAAGGTGCGGAAATTCTGTTTAATCTGTCGGCGGATAATGAAGGGATTGGTAAGCACAACTATTTGTGTTCTTTGATCAGCCAGCAGTCGGCTCGTTGCATTGCCGGTTATGTTTTCTGTTCGTGTGGGTTCGGTGAGTCTACTACGGATGTGGTATTTGCAGGGAACGGACTGATTTTTGAAAATGGCAGCCTGATAGCTCGCAGCAAGCGTTTCTCTTTCGAGGGACAGGTGGTTGTCAGTGAAATAGATGTGGAACATTTGCGCACGGAACGTCGTGTTAATACAACTTTCGCAGCTTGTCGGGCACATTGTGCGCCGGGAGAGGCAGTCCGTGTTTCTACAGAATATGTAAATAGCAAAGAACTGAACCTGACGCGTAGTTTTGACCCTCATCCTTTTGTGCCGCAAGGAGTTGAGTTAAACGAGCGTTGCGAGGAAATATTCTCCATACAAGTTTCCGGTTTGGCTCAGCGTCTGGTACATACTGCTGCCAAGAGTGCGGTAGTCGGCATTTCCGGTGGGTTGGATTCTACATTGGCATTACTGGTGTGTGTTAAAACCTTCGATAAATTGGGATGGTCTCGTAAAGACATTATTGGTGTAACCATGCCGGGGTTCGGAACAACAGACCGCACGCATACGAATGCCGTAGATCTGATGAATTCTTTGGGAATCACTGTTCGCGAAGTCAGCATCAAGGAAGCCTGTATTCAGCATTTCAAAGATATAGACCATGATATCGATGTGCATGATGTAGTTTATGAAAATGCTCAGGCACGCGAGCGTACGCAGATACTGATGGATATTGCCAACCAGACTTGGGGAATGGTAATTGGTACGGGCGATCTTTCGGAACTGGCATTGGGCTGGGCTACTTATAACGGGGATCACATGTCCATGTATGGTGTGAATGGAAGTGTGCCTAAGACTTTGGTTAAACATTTGGTGAAATGGGTAGCCGAGAATGATATGGACGAAGCTTCACGCATGACGTTGCTGGATATTGTGGATACTCCGATTAGTCCTGAATTGATTCCGGCAGATGAAAACGGTAATATCAAACAGATAACGGAAGATCTGGTAGGGCCTTATGAGCTGCATGATTTCTTCCTGTATTATTTCCTTCGTTGTGGTTTCCGTCCTTCCAAGATATTCTTCCTTGCAGTGCGTACATTTAAGGACGTGTATGATGAGGAGACAATCAAAAAATGGTTGCAGACATTCTTCCGCCGCTTTTTCAATCAACAATTTAAGCGCTCTTGTCTGCCGGACGGACCTAAAGTAGGTAGTATTTCCATCAGTCCGCGCGGGGATTGGCGTATGCCAAGCGACGCATCATCAGAGATGTGGCTTCGGGAAGTGGAGAGCCTTGCTTGATAGAATTAGTTTCAAGCAATGAAACCGGTTGTTTCACCGGATGAAACTAACAGTTTCAAGCAATGAAACAGACAGTTTCACCGGATGAAACTAATAGTTCCAAGCAATGAAACAGACAGTTTCAAGGCATGAAACAAAGAATGGAAAAGAATAAAACCGGAAGTTTCGCACAGGGAACTTCCGGTTTTATTGTATAATCTTGTTTGAAAGGAACTTATCTCTGATTTGATGTCCGGTAATATTTACGGTAGATAGATTTAAACTCATCGCTGTTCCGAAAGGTATGAAGCCAGCTGTTGAGGCTGTCCAGTAGAACAGGTGATTGTTTGCTGACTCCCCAGGAGTAGAACTGGGTAAAGCTGATATCGGTATTGATATCTATCTGTGGAATACTGTCCGCTACAACACGGGCGATGCTTTCATCGCATACGGCATAATCTATATCTCCATGAGCTACAAGTGATATCAGCTGTTCCGAACCGTATTTATCTATTTCCTTAATATATATGGTGTCACCAATTTCGTTTCCCAGATTACGGATACGGAGGATGGAAGGTGAGCCTTTCACTACGTGCAGGGTTTTACCTGCCAGGTCCAATTGACTTTTAACGAACAGAGAGTCGGTGGGGGAAGTGGCTTTGCGTTGTACGAGAACCTGCTTGTTAAGTACAATCGGAGTAGTAAGGAGCAAAGAGTCTTTTAATTCACTGGTGGCGAGAATACCGTAAGCGATGACATCGAACTCACCTGTTGCAAGCCCTTCCAACCGCTTGTCAAAACTCATTTCGGGAGTGATGGCAGCTTTCCAGCCATGGTCACGGGCAAATGCTTCTATCAGTTCATAATGAAACCCCGATAGCGTATCTCCGTCAACATAGAAACTGATTGAGTTATATTCTGTAGCAGCACGGATTATTTTCCCGGCAGCTATCTCTGCATAGTCACGCGGATGTCCTTGTTGCTGCTTCTCCTTTTTTAAAAAGAAGGTAGCAATGAAGGCGGCTATTATGCCCATAGCGGTGTATTTCAGGATTTTGGATTTCGGGATTTTCATGTGGAAAGAGTTTTAATCGTAGAAGTTCCATGAAACACCTATCTTAAGCAGGCTCGGGTTGATGGGGTAATGCGGTACGAGGAAAGAGTTACGCGTACCCATGCCTTGATTTACGTGAGAGTACATGGCGAATAGTCGTGTACGCTTCAGGTGCAGGTTCGCGTAAATGTTCACTATAGGATAACCACCTATCTCTACCCGGTCATTTTCCGGTTGCAGGTGGAATTGCTGAACGGCAGGCGTATAGGCCGGCGCATTGTATTTGGTAAAATAGCGCACATCGGCTCCCAACTGCACGGTAAGAACTTTCTTCGCCAACTTGGTCAGGATGTATAAGTTGGAGTATATTGAAAGTTGTGGCAATGGGAGAATTGTTTCATTGCTTGACTTTTGCCAGGTTACTTCGTTATCCAAATGGAAAATACCTGCACGGAAGTTCTGTTTCAGTGTTGCTGAAAGTATTTGTATATTGCCGCTATACTGCTCGGGTACAGCTTTCTGGTTGAAATAAGTATAGTTCTTGATGTTTTCTACACCGGCACGAAGATTAGTACCCCAGTGGTCAATGTTTAATTCACCTTCTACACGGGTACGGAATTCTTTCTCCATATTGTCATTGTCCCAGAAGAAATGGTTGGAGTGATAATGGCGCATATAGAAAGATGGCAGTGTATTCGTCACAAAACCTCGCGCGATAAGGTTTACCGTATCTTTTCCCAACCGGAAATTCAAATCCATATTGCCATGTACACGGAATTGCCCCAGCGCTTTGTCCATAATACCAATTTCACCATCTATGGAATAGTGCAGGACTTTGCCTTGTCGTTTGGCAAGTTCGCCGCCTACAAATATTTCTTGTTCTGTAAAGCGGTCTACCGTCATGGAATCTGCATTCATCAGGTCATAACGGCTGAATTTATGAGAGATATAAGCGGTTAGTCCTGCTTTGGCATATTTGTTGAAACCTTCCAACAGAGCTATGCCAAAGATATTCTTTATGCTGAATGCTGTGGTGGAGTCCCGACTGACACTTCCGTTTTTGTTGAAGTAAGTGTTTTCATACATGCCCTCCGGTTCGCTGTATGATTGGAAACGATGGCGCGAGCGCTCTACTTTAAAGGTATGAATGAAGCTTGTCACCGGAACGAATTCCTCTACATAATTGGTATCTTCTGCCAAGGCAGTGGCGTTGTTGAGGCTATCCAGGCTCAGGCTCTTGCTTATTGCAAGCCTGTCTGCTGAAAGGCTGTCAGTGCCTAAACTATCAGTGCCTAAACTGTCTGTAATGGCAGTGTCGGGAATCATGGCAGTAGATGCTGCCGTGGGAGAGAAGTTCTGTTTTATGTTATTGTTTTGGGCTACTTCTTTCAATACTCTCCGCTTGAAGCCTAACCGGTAGCGTTGCGTAAGGTAAATATAGAAATCTTTGTTGCGATTGGAAGTCTGTTCCAGCTTCACAGGGATAGTAGTGGATTCGTATTCTTTCTTGCCATCAGCCATTGTATCGGGGCGGGTAATGTAACCGTCGTTTGCTATACCGCCGTTTTCGTTCATCTTCATGAAGAAGTTATTGTAGACAGCTTGCAGTTGGTAGCGTTCGCCGATGTAACTTCCGAATATGCCGGCATTGAAGTGCGAAGTAGATTGATTGGAATAGTAACCACGTCCGTACAGGTAATCAAAATTGAAGCCGAATGCCAACCGTTTGTTTACATTGACAGAAAAATAAGATTTGAATCGCTCTTCACCGTTTACCTTATTACCCGCTTTATAATAAGTCAGATTTGTATAAGGGACATTACTGTTGGTGAAGAATACTTGATCGGGGCGGACAAAGAAACTGGAGAATGGCGCCATAAAAATAGTTGGTTCAGTGCTTTCACGATCAAAGAATATACGTGAAAGACGGGGAGAGCCGAGGTTACCCAGGAAATTATATTGTCCCGTCATACCGTCTACCAGATTTGTATTCTGGAAATTAAGGGAAAGGGTGTCGGCAGGGACAATGATCCGGTTGCCCAAAGTCTCACTTAGCTTCCACATATAGAGTTTAGGCGGAATGCTCTGAACGTCAGTGCTGGTATCTAAGCTATCTGGTTGTGTTGATGGGTCAACCTGATTCCCATAGCGGTCACGGTTATCCAATGTACTGAGTGGTCGCTGTGCTTGAGCTGCCAGCAATCCCAATACGAATAGAAGTATATATGTCAGTAGAATGCGTCTCATAATTAGGCGCAAAGATACAATAAAAAATTATTCGCTTGCGGAATTCAGCCTTTTTTGCCTATTTTTGCAAACACACAATCTTATAAACTAATATAATAATGAAGACTCTTTTCCTCTTTTTTTGTCTTTCCGGACTCTTTTCCTCTCTTTGTGCTCAAAATGAGTTGGCAGATCTGAAGTCTGCTGCAAAACGTGCAGAGCAGGCAGGAATTGATGATAGTATTGCACAGGCCTATTGTCGCTTGGGAGAATATTATGCTTACCGGTCGTCGGACACAGCGCGGTATTGGTTTGAGAAATCCATGGAAGCAACTAAATATAAACGGCCGCCTCTTTATACGGGACTTTTGGTGAATCTGGCAGAAACCTACTTTTCTAATGGGGATATGGATGAGGCGATGAAGCGTTATCAGTTTTCCCGTGATGAAAGTGCCCGTCTGAAAGATACGGCTTCATGGGCGAATTCCATTTCGAGCATTGGGATTATCTATCGCCGGAAAGAAATGCCTGACTCCGCTTTGATTTGTTACAATCAGGCTTTGCAGCTATTGGAACATCGGGATGCAGACTGGGACCAGAAAGCTAATCTGTTGGGAAATATATCTATACTATATGCCAATACTTCCCGTTTGGATGAAGGACTGGTATATGGCAAACGTGCTGTAGAGGCGGCTGAGAAATGTGGTGATATGGATATGATTCTGTATGCCAACTATTCTTGCGGAAGTATCTTGTTTCTTCAGGGAAAATATGATGAAGGGATTGCAATGATCCGGGCAGTGCTTGAAGAAGGCCGGAAACAACGTATGCCAAAATACGCTTTGAAGGGGATTGTTACGATGCTCCGTATGTTTTATAAAATAGATCAGCGGGATTCGGTGAATTACTATATGCGTGAAGCAGAGGTCGTATTACAGGAACTTCCTGCTAATTCCGTTGAAGTTTTGGGGTATCGGGAGATGCAGTCTTTGCTGCTTTCTCAGATGGGACGTTATAAAGAAAGTCTGGAAATCCAGAAGTCGTTATTGAAGTATCAGGGAGCAAATGCTGCTTCTCCTGTTGATAAGCTGTATTTGGAAATGGCACGTAATTATCAGGATTTGAAAGATTATTCTCAGGCTGCCAAACACTATGAGCGGGCGTATGCTCTGGCAGATAGTCTTCGTACGGAACAGATGCAGGAAGAACTTTCCGAACTGACCGTAAAATATGAAACCAAAGAAAAAGAGCTGGAAATTGTTCGTCTCAATCAGATGCATCTGGAACAGGAAGCACAGACTATGCGCTGGGCTATTCTGGCACTTATATTCGCTTTTGCATTTATTATATTCACTTTGTATTATATCTTTCGCCGTAAACGGATGCAAAAGGAGCAGGAATATAAACTGGCACAGCGTTACATAGAGGGATTGGAGAAAGAACGTACAAGGCTTGCGAAAGAATTGCATGATGGGGTATGTAATGATTTGCTGGGTATCGGTATGCAAATGCAATATATGGAGTCGACCCCGGAGGCGCGGCAGGAGATGCTCAGGCTTTTGGAGCAGGTGCGGGGAGATGTACGCTGCATTTCTCATGAATTGATGCCTCCTAAGTTTCAATATGTCACTCTTGCAGAAGCTATAGAGGCGTATGTAGGACATTTGACAGTTCCTTCTGCCATGCGCATTTCTATGAATAATGCCAATACAAATGCAGACTGGAAGCAGATACCCGAGCAGATTGCTTACGAAGTATATCGGGTGGCACAGGAGCTATTATCCAATTCGGTGAAACACTCTGGAGCGACAATTCTACAACTGGACTTGTCCATAGAACACTCCCACCTTTTACTACGATTGACGGATAATGGTAAAGGATATGCAGGTATATCCGCTTCTTCCCGTGGAATAGGTCTGAATACCATTCGTGAACGTGCGAAGAGTATCAATGCAACTTTGGCTATGGATATAAAAGAGTCGGGTATACAGGAGTTCCTCTTATCGGTTCCATTGCCGTTATTGGGAAGATAAAAACTGTTTTTTTGAACGAAAATCACTATTTTTAATGATGTCGTATATTCATAAATAACTTTTCTTTGCAACATAAAATCAGAATACAAAAATAGATTAATGAAAGAAAAAGATATACGCATTTTGTTGGTGGACGACCATGATTTGGTTCTTCAGGGGCTGAAGAGAATCGTGGAATGTTCTTTACCGGAGATAAAAGTAGTGTGTACTGCTTCAACGGGTCAAGAAGCTTTGCTTCTGATCGCGTCACAGAGTTTTGATCTTTTTTTGTTAGACATGGAGCTGCCCGACATGTCCGGCCTGGATATAATCCAACGTATTCGGGAGAAAAATCCGAAAGCGCGTATTATAGCAAATACCATGCATGAGGAGATTTGGTTCATTAAAAACATGATACAATGTAATATCGATGGCATTCTTTTCAAATCTGTAGATGCAACCAGAATAGCCGAGGCTATCCGCCGGGTATTGGATGGAGAAACTTATTACTGCACATATGCCGAACAAGTACGTAATCAGATGAAGCGTTCGGAAGAGGGACGGAAAAAGGAAGAGCTTACCTTACGTGAACTTGATGTGCTTAAGCACATCTCTGAAGGAAAAAGCACACAGGAAATAGCACAGGAACTTTGCGTATCTCCTAATACTGTGGATACACACCGACGTCATCTAATGGAAAAATTGGATGCACGGAATGTCGCTGATTTAATAATGACAGCCATTGCCAAGGGTATAATTCCGATTCGTAGATGCTGAATGGGCATTGCTGTCCTTTGTTTTCGAGAAGCGAAGCGCATGACTCGGGAAGTTGTCCTTACAGAAGAAAAGTTATCTGGTCCTATCATAATAAAAATAAGCCCTTGCAAAAAGAAATTATTGCAAGGGCTTATCTTATTTATTGTAAGGGGCAATGGAATTATACCTCTTTGATCAATTCCATTCCTTTTTTAATCGCTTCTTCGTTCATCGGTATCAGGTGATGATGACGTTCGGGCAAAGTTTTCTTCAAGCCTCTGAGCACACTATCCAGCGTAACCATCGGTTTTAGTTTCAGCAATCCACCCAGTACGATCATGTTGAATGCTTTGGCATTATTCATTTCATTGGCTGCATCCATTGCGTCGATACGATACACTTTGATATCCTTGCGCGTCGGCGGGTTGATGATGCCATATCCGTCGTAAATCAGGATACCGCCCGTCTTTACCTTACTTTCGAATTTCTCCAGTGAGGGCTGGTTCAGAATGATGGCAGCGTCATACTTGCTCAGGATAGGAGAGGAGATTTTCTCATCGCTTACGATCACCGTAACGTTGGCTGTACCGCCACGTTGCTCCGGTCCGTAAGCGGGCATCCAGCTCACTTCCTTACCTTCCATCAGTCCCGAGTATGCCAAAATCTTTCCCATAGACAATACGCCTTGTCCACCGAAGCCTGCTATAATGATTTCTTCTTTCATTGTTCTTAGTCTTTTAGCATGTGATTATTTATCTTTCAAGTCACCCAGTGGATAGAACGGGAACATGTGCTCTTCCATCCATTTGTTAGATTGCGCAGGTGTCTGTTTCCAACCGGAGTTACAAGTAGAAACAATTTCTACCAGGTTGGAGCCTTTGCCTGCCATGGAGTTCTCGAATGCTTTGCGGATGGCTTTCTTTGCTTTGCGGATAGCGCCGACTGTTTGTACACTCTGGCGGGTAACGTAAGCGGTTCCTTCCAGTTGTGCGGCGATATCTGCCATCTTCAGCGGATAACCGTGCAAATGAACATCACGTCCGTAAGGACTGGTAGAAGTCTTCATCCCGACCAGGGTGGTAGGAGCCATCTGTCCACCCGTCATACCATAAATGGCGTTGTTGATGAAGATGATGGTGATGTTCTCACCACGGTTCAATGCATGGATTGTTTCTGCCGTACCGATACATGCCAGGTCACCGTCTCCCTGGTAAGTGAATACCAGTCTGTCCGGCCACAGGCGCTTGATGGCAGTGGCAAGAGCGGGTGCACGTCCGTGTGCGGCTTCCTGCCAGTCAATATCCAGATAGTTATAGATGAACACGGCACATCCCACGGGGGAGATACCTACTGCTTTGTCTTCCATGCCCATTTCTTCGATTACTTCGGCTATCAGCTTGTGTACTACACCGTGGCTGCATCCCGGACAGTAGTGCATGGGATTATCGTTCATCAGAGTCGGTTTCTTATAAACCAGATTCTCAGGCTTGATAATATCTTCTTTTGTCATAATCACTTCTCCTTATCTGTTGGTGAACCGTATAAAAAACTCCATCAGCTTAACGAATATTGCTGCACCACAAACGTAGATGAACAGTTTGAAGTCATCCTTTGCAACGAAATATACGATGATAGCTGCCAAGGCAAGTATCATAAAGAGTATATTCAATACGCTTCTTATCTTATCAGGGTTCATTTCTCGATTAATTTTTCTTTCAGTGCACTTACAATCTCTTCCGGATCGGGTACGATACCGCCGAGACGTCCGAAGTGTTCTACTTTTACTTTACCACTCACAGCGAGGCGTACATCTTCAACCATCTGTCCCGCATTCAATTCGGTAACCAGCATGCCTTTCACTTTTTCAGCATAGGCTGCAATGGCTTTTGTGGGGAAAGGCCAAAGGGTAATGGGGCGCAGTATACCGACTTTGATACCTTCTTCGCGTGCAAGTTCCATTGCTTTTTGTCCGATACGGGCCATAGAACCGAAGGCGATAATCAGGTAATCGGCATCTTCACAATTGATTTCTTCGAAACGTACTTCGTTTTCTTCAATCAGTTTGTATTTAGCCTGGAAGCGGATGTTATTCTTCTCCATCTCTTCCGGTTTCAATTCCAAAGAAGTAATGATATTGGGCTTGCGTCCGTTCACTCTGCCGGTAGTAGCCCATGGGCATTGTTCGATAACTTCTGCATCTGTACGGCGGGGCTTTTGCGGAGGCAATACAACCTTTTCCATCATCTGACCGATAACACCGTCGGCAAGAATGATAGCCGGGTTGCGATATTTGAAGGCAAGATCAAAGGCCAATCCAACGAAATCAGCCATTTCCTGTACGGAAGCGGGAGCCAAAGTAATCAGACGGTAGTCACCGTGACCTCCACCCTTAACAGTCTGGAAGTAGTCTGCCTGACTGGGTTGGATGGTTCCCAATCCGGGGCCGCCACGCATTACGTTTACAATCAAACAGGGTAATTCGGCACCTGCCAGGTAGGAGATACCTTCCTGTTTCAGGCTGACACCGGGGCTGGATGATGAGGTTAATACCATCTTTCCACTTCCGGCACCGCCGTACACCATATTAATAGCTGCCACTTCACTTTCTGCCTGCAGCACTACCATGCCGGTAGTTTCCCAGGGTTTCAGTTCGGCAAGAGTTTCCAATACTTCCGATTGCGGAGTAATAGGATAACCGAAGTATCCATCAGCACCGCAACGGATAGCGGCGTGGGCGATGGCTTCGTTTCCTTTCATTAATACAACTTCTTCTGCCATATTCTACTGATTTACAGATTTATTCAACTTTTACTTTAAAAACAGAGATACATCCGTCCGGGCAAACCTGGGCGCACGACGCACAGCCGTTGCAGGTATCTTCCAATATTTGGTGGGCATAGTTATACCCTTTTACGTTCACCTCTTTGGTGAGGGCTATTACATGCAGAGGACAGGCTACCACGCATAGGTTGCAGCCTTTGCACCGTTCGGTGTCCACTACGATTGCTCCTTTAATCTTTGCCATAATTTACGTTACTTTTATATGTTATTGATTGTACATATCCTTATTGAAGAAATTCAGGATATCCATTGCCATACGATAGGCTTCACGGGCAGGGCTGTCGGGATTGAGGTCGATAGCATACTGGTAGTTGTTCAAAGCCAGTTGCCAGTTACCTTGTTTACGGTAGGCATTTCCCAGGAGATAGAAAGCTTCGTCCCGGTCGGTAGAGTCGGTGATCAGATATTCATCGAGCTGCCGGATAGCTTCTGCTACATCTCCTTGATTGATAAGCTCTTTGATAGTTTTCAGTTGCTCCATATCGTATTGAGTTCCGGATTAATTGGAATACAAAGATAGTTTTTATTTAGAGACAACGAACAAGTATTCTGTGAAAAATAAGAAAAATGGGGAAATAAAAAGCCCGAAGTTGAATGAGATTCTGTCAGAATGTCACAACTTCGGGCGTATATGATGTAGAATGTGGTTTTGCTACTTTACAAGTTTTCCATTTATATAGAGATTTTTGAACGTAACGTCTTTAGCTCCTTTTATGTCATTTCCATCTTTGGCAACATTATTAAAGTGGGAGTCTTCAACGCTGATATTGTACACATGATCATCGTCGTCGAGACCGATAATAAGGACACCAAGTTTGCTCTTTTCGCAGGTTACATTCTTCAGGTGAACGTTGCGGACAGTAGGAGTGAAACCGCGGTTGCAGTTCTCACGGTTTTCGTATTGCAGGTTGATGCGCAGCACGGCTTCGCGACACTGTCCTACGGTGACATTACGCACGAACACATTTTCAATCAGTCCGCCGCGGCAGGTGCTGGTCTTGATGCGGATAACACGGTCGAGGTCTGGGCTATCCATCTTACAGTTTTCTACATACAGGTTGCGGTATCCGCCGGAAATTTCGCTACCGATGACTACACCTCCATGTCCTTTCTTCATATAGCAACTGCGTACAATGATGTTCTCGCTGGGAACACCCCATTTACGTCCGTCCTGGTTACGTCCGGACTTGATAGCAATACAGTCATCTCCGGTATCGAAGGTACAGTTCTCTATCAATACATTTTTGCAAGATTCGGGGTCGCAGCCATCGCCATTGGGACCGCGATTATAAACGTATACACCGCGTACGGTGAGACTTTCGCAGAATAGCGGGTGAATAACCCAGAAAGGGGAATTCAATAAAGTTACATCTTCTATCAGCACTGTATTACATGAGTACAGGTTGATGAGTTGCGGACGTAATCCGTCTTCAGGTGTCATTACACGCTTATAAATAGGAGTGGAGGTTTCACCGTACATCAGCAGGCGTTCCCGTCCGCCGTTGCGCTGTGCCACCATGCCTTCTTTCCAGCCATAACGGGGAGCGCCACACATAGGCCACCAGGTTTCGTTGGAGCCTTGTCCGTCGATAGTCCCTTTACCGGTGATGGCGATATTTGTTTCACCGTATGCATAAATCAACGGGCGGGCATTATAGCAGTCTATTCCTTCCCAACGGGTGATAACTCCGGGAAAGTAGAGGCTCTGATCGGTTGAAAATTTCAATACGGCTCCTTCTTCTACATGAAAGTTGACGTTGCTTTTCAGTGTGATGGGACCTGTGTAGAATGTACCTTTGGGAACTACAACCGTACCACCGCCATTCAGGCAACATGTAACGATAGCCTGGTTGATTGCTTCATGGCAGGGAGCATCCGGGGTGTCGGGCTTGGCGCCGAAGTCTGTAATGAGATACGTCCGTTTGGGGAAAGATGTTTTCTTGATTTGCTTTTCAATCTTTGTACTCTCCTTGAAAGCCTTATCGAAATCTATCGAGTTGGCAGTTGCCAATGTGGCCGAGAGAAGCAGGGAAATAATTCCGAGTACTTTTTTCATGCGTTTTCAGTTTTACTTTAAATGGTTATTAGATATGCAGGCAAAAGTACGGAAAGTGACTCTATTATAGGGAAGAGTTTTTGGCATAAAAGGTGTAAAAATTGATGTGTTTATACTTCTTAGCTCTGAGGAAGGTGTATAAACTAAACTGAAAAACACTTGCGGGTGTGTAAGCCTTCACTACTGCAAGTGTTGCCTTACACATCCGCAAGCGTTACCTTACACTACTGCAAGTACCAGTTCCCGCACCTACAAGTGTAATTTCAAGTTGGGATGATTATCTCACCGGTATTTTATCAATACGCTTCTGATGGCGTCCACCCTCAAACTGTGTACTGAAGAATTCTCTCATAATCATATCAGCTTCTTCTGTGCTGATAAAACGTCCCGGCATGACGAGTACGTTGGCATCATTATGCTGGCGAGCCAGATGAGCAATTTCCGCTGTCCAGCAAAGTGCGGCACGAATACCCTGATGCTTATTCAGTGTCATGCTGATACCTTCGCCACTTCCGCAGATAGCAATACCCGGGTAGCACTCTCCGGCTTCAACGGCCAATGCCATGGGATGCGCAAAATCTGCATAGTCGCAGCTCTCCGTTGTATAGGTTCCGAAGTCTTTGTATTCCCATCCTTTAGTTTCCAACCACCCCTTGACGTATTGTTTCAATTCAAATCCGGCGTGGTCGGAACAAATTCCAATTGTTTTCATTTTCTGTTGTAGTATGATTGATTTAGAGGCTCTATAATGGGATATCAGGTGAAAAATATTTCGCCCCTACAAGCCTGTTACAACCTGTAGGGGCGAATGAATATTCGCCCGGTAATGCACCAAGGCCTTTTATAACATTGCTTTTACTTGCTTATAAACATTTTCAGCAGTGAAACCTAACTTCTGATCCAGTACTTTGTAAGGAGCTGAGAAACCGAAAGATTCCAATCCCCAAACTTTACCGTGAGCACCTACCAAACCTTGCAGGTTTACAGGCAGACCGGCTGTCAGACCGAAGACTTTTGCGTCAGCAGGGATAACACCTTCCTGATATCCCGGAGCCTGGCTGCGGAACAAACCTTCGGAAGGAGCAGACACGATGCGTACTTTCACGCCATCTTTGCGTAATAATTCGGTTCCTGCCACCAGTGTAGATACTTCTGAGCCCGAAGCTACCAATATTACATCCGGGTTCTCATCAGAACCTGCTACAATGTAAGCACCCTTGGCTGCCTGAGAGTAGTCGTTTCCAGCAGGCAACATAGCGATATCTTGGCGAGAGAAGATCAAACCGGTCGGAGTAGTAGTATTCTCCATAGCCAGTTTCCATGCAACTGTTGTTTCTTCTGCATCTGCCGGACGGAGAACCAACATAGAGTTGTGTCCTTTGTGGTTTTTCAGTTTTTCCATCAGACGGATCTGAGCTTCCTGTTCTACCGGTTCATGAGTAGGACCGTCTTCACCTACACGGAATGCATCGTGTGTCCAAATGAACTTCACGGGAACTTCCATCAGTGCAGCCATACGTACGGCAGGTTTCATATAGTCAGAGAATACGAAGAATGTTCCGCAAGCAGGGATTACACCACCATGCAGTGCCATACCGATACAGCAGCAAGCCATAGTCAGTTCGGCAACACCAGCCTGGAAGAATGCACCGCTGAAATCACCTTTCTTGAAAGCATGCGTCTTTTTCAGGAAGCCGTCTGTCTTATCAGAGTTTGAAAGGTCGGCGGAAGCAACGATCATGTTTTCTACCTGAGCAGCAAGAGCGCCCAGTACGGTAGCCGATGCAGCACGTGTAGCAGCACCTGCTTTTTGCTCGATAGCTGCCCAGTTTACTTCAGGAGCTTTACCCGAGAAGAACAGGTCGAGTTTGGCAGCCTTTTCAGGATTAGCCTTTGCCCATTCTGATTTAGCTGCATATTTCTTAGCCATAATTTCCTTCAGTTCAGCGGCACGTTTTGCGTACAGTTCCTTCACTTCGGGGAAGATTACGAATGGATTTGTCGGATCACCACCCAGGTTCTTGATGGTATTTACATAAGCGTCACCACCCAGAGGAGCACCGTGAGTAGCACAGTTAGCTTCGTAGCTACTGCCATCTGCCTTGCGTGCACCTTTACCCATTACGGTATGACCGATAATCAGGGTCGGACGTTCGTTTTCTGCTTTCGCTTCGTTCAAAGCGCCACGGATAGCGTCGGGATCATTACCGTTGATCTTGAGAACCTTCCAGCCCCAAGCTTCGTATTTCTTGGCAGTATCTTCGATGGTTACATCTTTGGTTTCAGTAGAAAGCTGGATGTCATTGGCATCATAGAACATGATGAGGTTATCCAGTCCCAGTGCACCTGCGATACGGCCTGCACCCTGAGAAATTTCTTCCTGTACACCACCGTCCGAAATATAAGCGTAGATGGTTTGCTGCATCACTTCTTCGAAACGGGCTTTCATGAATTTAGCTGCGATAGCTGCACCCACTGCGAAAGTATGACCTTGGCCGAGCGGGCCGGAAGTGTTTTCAATACCACGCATAATATCGCGTTCAGGGTGCCCCGGGGTAGGACTGTCCCATTGGCGGAATTCCTTCAGTTCATCCAGTGTGAATTTGCCCGTCAATGCCAACTGAGAGTAGAGCATCGGTGACATGTGACCCGGGTCCAGGAAGAAGCGATCACGACCTTCCCATGCTGGATTTTCGGGATCATACACCAGAAACTCAGAGAAGAGTACATTCACAAAATCGGCACCACCCATGGCACCGCCCGGGTGACCGGAATTAGCTTTCTCAACCATAGAAGCAGCGAGGATACGAATATTGTCCGCTGCACGGTTCATAAGTTTGTTGTCGTTCATATTGATATTTATTTGATTTGAATACTATATAAAGCAGGTTGAAGTGTCACTTGTTAATTTTAACAGCGACAAAGATAACTCTTTATGCGTAATTCGCAACATAGAAAGAGCCTCTTTTTTTGCTGTACTTCTGCTAGCTTCTTGTTTAAAATACAATAAGCTTTTTCGACTGATTTACTGTAACTCTATAGTAACAATAGACTTGGCCGGTAGTTTTATCTTCAATATACCTTTATTGATTTTTACCTCTTTGAACGGAGCTAATTTTACATTATTAGGGTTCTCAAAAGAGTTGCAGTCCGTCAGGTTGGCAGAAGTTAAGATTTCACCAACGGCTTTCTTAGCCTTCACATCCGGCAGGTTGATAGTAACTTCCTGTGCATTGTCGGCATCGATATTAGACATTGAGATGTGAATCTTGCCGTCCTTGTCTTTAGAAGCTGTGGCACTTACCATAGGTACTTTGCGATTGTCGCGTACATCCATGATTTCACAATTCAACTCGAGTGGGAGGAAAGTGGCATCCTGGTGTACATTGTACATCTTGAATACATAATAAGTGGGAGTCAGCACCATGTCTTTACCTTTTGTCAGGATCATGGATTGCAATACATTTACTATCTGGGCAATATTTGCCATTTTCAGACGGTCGGTGTATTTGTGGAAGATGTCGAAACTAAGAGAGGCAACAAAAGCATCACGCAATGTATTTTGCTGGTAAAGGTGGCCCGGAATAGTGCCGGGTTCTTCGTCCCACCAGGTACCCCACTCATCGAGCATAAGGGCTACGTGCTTTTTAGGATCATATTCGTCCATAATGGCGCAGTGCTTTTTGATAACGTCTTCTATCTCACGACACTTACCCATTGTCCAGTAATAATCGTCTTTGTCGAACTTAGTGGCTGCTCCTTTACTTCCGCTCCAGCCGGTTACGGTGTAATAATGGAGAGAGAGTCCGTTCATACGTCCACCTACGCGGTCCATCAGGACTTTAGTCCAGTTATAATCGTAATCGCTGGCACCACTGGCAATCTTAAACAGATGGTTGCCGTCGTAGTTGCGGCAGTAAGTGGAGTAACGGCGATATAAATCAGCGTAATATTCAGGACGCATGCTTCCGCCGCAGCCCCAGCTTTCGTTGCCTACACCGAGGTATTTCACTTTCCATGCTTTGTCACGACCGTTCTGGCGGCGAAGTCTTGCCATCGGAGAGTCTCCTTCGGAAGTCATGTATTCTACCCATTTTGCCAGTTCTTCTACAGTACCACTACCTACGTTTCCGCTGATATAAGGTTCAGTACCCAGCATTTCGCAGAGGTTGAGGAACTCATGTGTACCGAAACTGTTGTCTTCAATTGTACCTCCCCAGTTATTGTTTACCATTTTGGGACGGTTCTCTTTCGGACCGATACCGTCCATCCAGTGATATTCATCGGCAAAGCAACCGCCCGGCCAACGAAGTACGGGAATCTGGAGCTCTCTCAATGCATTGAACACATCTGTACGATAACCTTTGATATTGGGAATATCCGAATTTTCTCCTACCCAAAGTCCACCATAGATACAGGTACCCAGGTGTTCGGCAAACTGACCGTAAATTTCTTTGGGAATAACTTGTGTGCCTTGGTCGGCATGAAGCGTGATCGTTGCACTCTTTTGTGCGGACAGCGATACGGATGCAGCTAAAAGAACGCTGCTGAATAATAGTTTGTTTCTCATAATGGTTATTAGTTATATGATGTTCGTAATGTTATTATTTGAGTAAGCGGACCTCATAAATAGCAGGTGTCCACTCTGTTTCGTCGGGACTGAAGCGTATCGGATAGCTGCCTGCACTTAACTTCCGGGGTAAAGAATAACAGATCGTTATAAAACCCTCTTTATCAGGTTTGCTGATCGTAGGACTAACGGTCAGTTTTTCATTGTTAAGAAGGATGGCTACCTTGGTATAATCCTCTTTCCGTACAGTAATCATGAGCTGGCTGGCTTCCTCTTTTACTTTGAGGTTATAACTGAACCAACCTTTGGCACGCCGGAAGTGACGGTCTTTATTGATTCCAGTTTCTGCCTGTTCATATAGAATACCATGATCCGATTCAGGCTGTTGTTCACCAGGGAAAATGAGATCTACAGTCTGGTTGACAAGTTCCATTGCTTTACGCTCGCTCAATGCCACTTCTTTGCGGATACTTTCTACTTCAGCTTCGGTTACCTGATGGAAATAAACGGCATAACGGGAATCGTGAAGACGGAAGAAAGGAATCAATTTCAACGCTTCTTTCTGTGCCGGATAGACACTACCGGTATAAGTAAATGCAATCAAGTCATCGTCTATCTTCCGGAGTGATTGAGGTAAAGACGCGGCGGAACCTACCAGCATCGGTATTTCTTGCATGGAAATCTGTTTGCCATGGGCAATGTGTCCGCCACGGCTGTCATCTGCATAAAGCCCGTCCATATTCTCTGTCCCTGTGGGGCTGGCAAGTACGATGGGGCCATACATGAATGCATAGAAATTTTCCCGATCCGGTATTTGCTCCAAGGCAACCTGCATGGGCATATTCAGTGTGATTTCATCTCCGGCTTTCCATTTGCGGTGGATGGTCAGGTACTCTCCCGGTTGGGCATTCGTTTCCTGTACTTTTCCATTAATGGAAACGCTGGCACTTTTAGCCCAAGAGGGATAACGGAGTTTGAGGCTGAATGCTTTCTTCTTGCTCTTTTCCACGCGGAAGCGGATTTGCTCTTCGTCGGGGAAACGGGTTTCTTGTGTCAGGGTGACGCCTTTCTCCTTCCAGGTCAGACGGGAGGGGATGAAGAGGTTCACATATAGCGTATCCTTTACATGGGCGTAAATAAACTCTCCGTATTTGGTGTGATTCTCCAATCCGGAACCGACGCAACACCACATGGATGTTTCCGGCTGCGAATAAACGCGGTAGTGTCCCGGACGCATAGGGGTGAAGTAAACAAATCCACCCTTTGTAGGCTGTTGTGAGGCAAGGATATGATTATATAAAGCACGTTCGTAATAATCGGCAAAACGAATGTCGGGAGAGGTCTGGTAAAGCATCTTCGTCAGGCGAAGCATGTTGTAAGTATTGCAAGTTTCCGGACCTTGCACATCATTGAGCATGGATGTGAAATTGTCTGCCGGATGAAAGTGCTCGCGTACACTGTTGCCACCAATGCAGACGGAACGATGATTTACCACTGTATTCCAGAAGAAGCGGGCGGCGTGATCCCAGTTCTGGTCTTGTGCGAGGTCGGCGATACGTTTGTAGCCGATAACCTTTGGTATCTGTGTATTGGCATGCATGCCTGTCAGGCGGTCTTCATTTTTCACAAGAGGATCCAGAATTACTTTATGGGAGAAGCGGCGTGCCAGTTCCAGGTATTTCTTGTCACCAGTGATTTCGGCAACATCGGCGAAAGTTTCGTTCAGTCCTCCGTGTTCGCTGCGGAGCATGTCTTGCATTTGCTGGTCGGTGAGTCCTGCGGTGATGTCTATCATCCAGTCGGTGAGGGACACTAACATCTGGCGGGCAAGGTCGCTTCCGGCATAGAGGTAAGCGTCGCGCAGTCCGGCATAAGTCTTGTGTATATTGTATAGGGGTACCCATTTGCCGTTGAGGTCGAAACCTCCGGCACGGATATTCCCGGCTTTAATTTCTTTCCAAAGTTGCAGGCTTCCGGGAGTACCTCCGATGAATCCGGTGCCTACGGCTTGCTGTGCACGATGTAGTTCGTTCAGCATATAGTTCAGCCGATTGTATATGGCTGTGTCTCCGGTAGCGGCATACATCATGGAGAGTGCGGAAATGTAATGTCCGCCAATGTGCCCGTCCAGTCCGGTGTTTTCCCAGTTGGTATAACTTGGCGCTTTGGGTGTCAGTCCGGCTTCGCGCAGGAAAGGGGCGAGCAGGCGGTCGGGTTCCATGGCCATGATGTAATGTAAGTCAGTCTGTTGAGCTTGCAGGAAGGGGCTTTCCAACAACTTAACATCTTGCAAGGGGAAATAGGAAACTTCTTGTTGGGTTTGAGCTTTCCCGGTCAGGAGAAAACAAAAAAGGAACAGGTAAGTAATAAGGGTCGTTTTCATATTATATTATATTTGAGGTAAGTACTCATACAAAATTAACTTGTTCTATAAATGGTAATTTAAGGGAGCATGGGTACGCGGACGACGCGGATAAGGCGGACGAACGCGGACTAAGATTTACCTTACAGTATGCAAGTGATTTTTCATCCGCAGATGATGCAGATAACACAGATTTCTTTTTTATCTTCCGTATGGGATACATTACATTTAACATAGTGCAGCTTTGAAAATCCGCGTTCGTCCGCCTTATCCGCGTCGTCCGCGTACCTATGCTTGTAGAACGAATGTATAGGGAGTTGCTCCGGTGCCAACAGCACCCACGTGGCAGCCGAAGCTTCTCCCTCTACTATTACATTCGTTTATTCCTTGAAGTAGGAATTACTTTTTGAATTTCACGGCTGCTTCTTCGATGGGCAGTGCTGCCTTGTAGTTTTCGATGTATGCGTTAAAGCCTGCTACCTCTTCAGCTGTAGGCGCTATCTCAACACCTGCATCTCCACCAAACACCTGCTCATCCAGAAAAGTGTCGAGAGGTTGCTTCTTTTCGTTGTTCACAAGGAATGAACCCAGCAACGCAATACCCCAGGCACCACCTTCACCGGCAGTTTCCATTACGGAAATCGGTGAATTTAATGCTGCTGCAAGTACTCTCTGACCCACACTCTTAGTCTTGAACAAACCTCCGTGTCCTGTGATTCTGTCAACTTTCACCTTTTCTTCTTTGAAAAGAATGTCATTACCAATCTTGAGGACACCGACAGAAGCATACAAGTGCGTTCTCATGAAGTTCGCAAGGCTGAACTTGTCATTGGCCGAACGTACAAACATCGGTCTTCCATCTGCAAATCCTGTTACAGGTTCGCCTGAGATGTAATTGAATGAAATGAGACCGCCACAATCCGCATTGCCTGTCAGGGCATGGTTGTAGAGTTTTCCATATACTTCGTTCATATCTACAGGTATACCCAGCAGTTCCTGATATTCTTTGAACAGGTTGATCCATGCGTTGAGGTCAGATGTACAGTTGTTGCAATGTACCATGGCTACGGGACTTCCATCGGGAGTAGTAACCATATCGATCATTTCGTAGGGCTTTGACAGATCTTTCTCCAATACAATCATGGAGAATGAAGATGTACCTGCCGATACGTTTCCTGTACGCTGCTTAACGGCATTGGTTGCAACCATACCGGTACCTGCATCTCCTTCGGGCGGGCAAACCGGTATTCCAGCTTTCAAATGGCCGGATACGTCGAGCATCTTAGCACCTTCCGGTGTCAGGAAACCAGCATTTTCACCAGCCGGCAATGCCTTGGGAAGAATATCCAGCAATTTCCAGTTATATCCCTTCGGAGCGATTAACTCGTCGAACTTGGCCACCATTTCAGCGGAGTAGTTCTTGGTAACCGGGTCTATAGGGAGCATACCTGATGCATCGCCTATGCCTAATACCTTTTTACCGGTTATCTGCCAATGGATAAAACCTGCGAGCGTTGTCAGATAATTGATATCTTTCACGTGTTCTTCGTTGTCCAGAATAGCCTGATACAAATGAGAAATGCTCCAACGCAAAGGAATATTATAAACGAACAGTTCTGATAAAGCAGCCGCAGCCTGACCTGTATTGGTGTTTCTCCAAGTACGGAAGGGCACGAGAATCTCTTCTTTATCATTGAACGCCATATAACCATGCATCATGGCGCTGACGCCAATTGCTGCCAAAGCTTCTATTTCTATGTCATAGAGTTTCTTCACGTTTGAGCGAAGGTCGGCGTAACAATCTTGCAGTCCATACCAGATGGCTTCAACACTATATGTCCAAAGTCCGTCAACCAACTGGTTCTCCCAGGTGTGACTTCCTTGAGCGATAGGCTTATTTTCCTGGTCAATCAAAACAGCTTTGATTCGGGTGGAACCGAATTCTATGCCAAGAATGGCCTTGCCTGCTTCGATGGTTGATTTTGCGTCTGGTTTCATAATCAACAAAGCGCTTTGTTCAACATGTAATATACTTCATTCATGCGCAGTTCTTTCTTGAACTCGCTGATAGTTGTATTTTCATCGATAACTACCATTTCGATACCTGCCATTTCTGCATAATCTTCCCAGTATTCTACGGTCAGATCATAAGAGAAGCTGGTGTGGTGAGTACCACCTGCCAGAATCCATGCAGCAGCACCTACTTCGAGGTTCGGCATCGGAATCCACAATGCGCTGGCAACGGGAAGTTTGGGCAGCGGTTTGCTCTTGATACATTCTACTTTGTTTACGATGAGGCGGAAACGGTTACCCAGGTCAACGATAGTAGCAGCTACGCCCTCACCTTGTTTGCTGGTGAATACAAGACGTGCAGTTTCGCTATCGATACCAATGCTCAGGCGATGTACTTCCAGTTTCGGTTTTGCTTCAGCAATCAGCGGACAAACTTCCAGCATGTGCGCCTGGAGGATAGCGCTCTTCTCACCGTCGAAATGCAAGGTGTAGTCTTCCAGGAAAGAACAACCTTTCGGCATACCCTGGCTCATGAACCAAGTGGTGCGATACAAAGCGGCAGTTTTCCAGTCACCTTCTGCACCGAAACCATAACCTTCTTCCATCAGGCGTTGAGAAGCCAGTCCCGGAATCTGATCGAAGTCACCGAGGTCATTGAAGTTAGTAGTAAATGCTTTGGCACCTGTGTCTTTCAGGATACGACGGAGAGCGATTTCTGCTTTTGCAGAGTTCCATACTTTGGTATAAGCTTCAGTTCCGGCCTTTTCCAGTTCAGGAGCATGATCGTATTCTTTGAAGTAAGTATCTACCATTGCCTGTACGTCTTTGTCTTCCACTGCATTGTAGTACTTCATCAGGTCGTTTACCGGACAGTAGTCTACGTGGTAACCCAAAACTTGTTCAGCGGATACCTTGTCACCATCAGTAACAGCAACGTTGTTCATCTGGTCACCGAAACGGATAATCAGCATATCCTGTGCATCAGCCCATCCGGCGCAAACACGCATCCATGTTGCAATCTGTCCCTGTGCTTTTTCATCTTGCCAGTGCCCTACCACTACCTTACGGTTTTTACGCATACGGGTTACAATGTGGCCGAATTCACGGTCACCGTGAGCAGACTGGTTCAAGTTCATGAAGTCCATATCCATGGTATCCCAAGGAATTTCTTTATTGAACTGAGTATGGAAATGCAGCAACGGTTTTTTCAATTCCTGCAAACCGTGAATCCACATCTTGGCAGGAGAGAAAGTGTGCATCCAGGTGATAACACCGATACATTTCTCATCATTGTTAGCAGCTTTGAAAGCTTCAGTTACTTCTTTAGAAGAGTTTACCGTACCTTTATAAACCACCTTTACCGGCAATTTGCCGCTGGCGTTCAATCCGGCTACCATTTCATTACTGTGTGCGTCTACTGCGATAACTGCGTCACCTCCGTACAGGAGCTGTGCTCCGGTTACGAACCATACTTCATATTGATCAAATGCGTTCATAATTCTTTTATTTTTAATTGTTAATTTTAAACTGCCGATTGTTTATTGTCCATAATAAGCGTTAGGGCCATGCTTGCGGTTGAAATGCTTTTCTACCAACAGCGGATTCATGGTCAGTTTCGGATTGACGGCATAAGCAATGCTTGCCATCTTAGCCACTTGTTCCATTACCACTGCATTGTGTACAGCATCGTGCGCATCTTTTCCCCAAGAGAAAGGGCCGTGATTCTTTACCAGTACTCCCGGTGTATGTACAGGGTTCAGCCCTTCAAAGCGCTTCACGATTACATTTCCAGTTTCCATTTCATACGCTCCTTCCACTTCTTCCTTTGTCATATCTGCTGTGCAAGGTATGGCATCGTGGAAGTAATCTGCATGTGTCGTTCCAATATTCGGAATGTCACATCCAGCTTGTGCCCAGGCAGTAGCGTAAGTAGAGTGGGTGTGTACCACGCCGCCGATTTCAGGGAAAGCCTTGTAGAGTACCACGTGGGTAGGTGTATCTGAAGACGGTTTCAATCGTCCTTCCACTACCTTGCCGTCGAGGTCCACCACCACCATGTCTTCCGCTTTCATATCGTCATAACTTACACCACTGGGTTTGATGACTACCAATCCCGTTTCACGGTCGATAGCCGATACATTTCCCCAGGTGAAGATAACCAGTCCATGCTTCACCAGTTCAAGGTTGGCATGGAATACCTTTTCTTTCAGTTCTTCCAGCATAATTTATAATTTAAAATTCGGTGCCTTGCGGTATGCCTTTTCATTGAATTTGTATAAGGCAGCTCCGCGTTTGGAACCTGTTTTATCAATCTTATCTGTTTTTTCAATGTAGTCCATTTCGGCTATCCGTTTGCGGAAGTTACGCTTATCTATCTGTTCACCGTAAATAGCTTCGTAGAGGCTTTGCAGTTGAGACAGCGTGAATAACTTCGGTAACAGATTGAAGCCGATAGGCTCTGTGGATGCTTTCTGTTGCATCAATTCCCGTGCCTGCTTCACCATCTGTGGATGGTCGAAGATCAAAGGCGGTAATTCATTGATGTTTACCCAGTAGGCATTATGCTGGTGCACCAGTTCGCGGTCGTACTCGTTGATATTGATCAATGCATAGTAAGCAACTGAGATAACCCGTTCTCCCGGATCACGTTCCACTTCGCCGAACGACCCTACTTGCTCCATATATACATTTTCCAAACCGGTGAGCTCCGCCAGTACACGTTTGGCAGCATTATCCACACTTTCATCTTGTTGCACGAATCCACCCATCAGAGACCATTCTCCCATTGCCGGCTGAAAGTTCCGTTTCAGCAATAGCAAGTTCAGTTCTCCTTCGTTGAAACCGAAGATGATGCAGTCGATGCCAACGTAAAAGGTAGGGTTTGAACTATAATAGTTATTTGTCATATGCTTTTAGTTACGAGCTACAGGCTACAAGCTACAAGTGGGCTGCGCTATCATGCCGGATGGCACTCGTCGCCTGTAGCTTGTAGCTCGTAGCTATTTTACCAGAAATAGATATAGAATGCGGCAGTGATACCCAGGATAATAACCGTATGGATAATATCCCAATGATTCCAGCTGGCGCGTGTCTCTGCCAATTGTGCCGGGGTGGAGGTACCGAATACCAATCCTTGTATCTTTTCTTCAGACGGTGCTTTCGTTGCCAGACTGACTACTATCACTACAATGATACAGAACAGGAACATCCATCCGCAGAAGAACAACCAGTTCATATCATAGAATAGATATTTGAATGTACCACCGGTCACATCTCCTGCATTACTGTAATATACTTTTGCTCCCAGACGTGTCAGGCCGATTACCATACCGGCGATCAATCCCCACATACCACCTTGTGAAGAAGTACGCTTCCAGCAGATACCCAATAGGAAGGCTGCGGCGATACCCGGTGCCAATACAGATTGTACGTCTTGCAGGTAAGTATAGAGCACATCACCTACGCTACGCATGATAGGTATCCACAAAATACCCAAAATAACAATCACTACAGTTGCCATCTGACCGATAACTACCAGTTTCTTTTCAGAAGTTTTCGGTTTGAAGCGTTTGTAGAAGTCAATTGTAAACAGCATGGCAGATGAGTTGAACAAAGATGCCAACGAACTCATCAAAGCTGCAAGGATACCGCAAACCACCAGACCTTTCACACCAGCCGGCAATAACTTGGCTACCAGTGTCGGGAAAGCTGCATCGGCATTGGCATTACCGTTGGCCAGCATCGGAAGGAAACCTTCACCACCGGCACCAATGTATTTCTGATGAAGTGCAAAAGCAATCATACCCGGAATCAGGAACAAGAATACAGGCAACAGTTTCAGATAAGCTCCGAAGATAGTACCACGGCGCGCTTCTTTCTGGTTCTTACCTGAAAGCACACGTTGTACGATGAACTGGTCAGTACACCAGTACCAGAAACCGATGATGGCAGATCCGATCAATGCTCCCAACCAAGGGAAGTTCGGGTCGCTGTTACTACGGATTAATTCCGTCATAGTGTTACCTTGTTCATTTACAGTTACCGCACCGCAAATTCTCATCATTTCATCCCATCCACCCAATTCTCTGAAACCGAGAACAAGGATAATCAGTGATCCTAATAAAAGAATCGGTGTTTGCAATACGGAAGTATAAAGTACCGACTTCATACCACCGAAGATCGTATATAATGCAGTGATTAAAACCAGACCGATTGCTGCAATCCAGAAGAAATCAATTCCCCAGAGTTCTTCAATACCGAATACCTGTTGGAATACCAGACCACCGGCATATACCGTAACCGCTACCTTAGTCAGTACATAACTGATCAAGGAGATTACAGACAATATAGTACGGGATTGCGGGTTATAACGACGTTCCAGAAATTCCGGCATCGTATATACCATACTTCTTGAATAGAACGGTACGAATACCCATCCCAAAATAAGAATCATCCATCCCTGGATTTCCCAGTGTGCCATGGCCATACCACTGGATGCTCCGGCACCGGCCAGTCCGATCAAGTGTTCCGAACCAATGTTTGATGCAAAAATAGATGCACCAATAGCAATCCACGTAGCGTCACGTCCACCCAGGAAATAATCCGCTGAGTCATTTTGTTTCTGTTTGACAACCCAAACAATAATACCAATCAGAGCTAAAGCGAAGACTCCAATTACGATCCAATCTAATGCTTCCACAATTCTAATATTTAAAAGTTAACTATTATTTCTCTACTGAGAATTTGAAAATACATTCGCTGTTGTATGTTTGTCCCGGTTCCAATACTACGCTAGGCCATTCCGGCTTATTAGGACTGTCGGGATAGTGTTGTGTTTCCAGGCATACGGAAGCACGTTGATTATAAGTAATGCCTTTTTTGCCTGTTACAGTTCCGTCCAGGAAGTTGCCGGTATAAACTTGTATACCCGGTTCGTTGGTATATACTTCCAGAGTGATGCCGCTTTCAGGTGAAGTCAGTTTTGCAGCTAATTGAGCAATGTCTCCATTCGTATTCAGTACCCAGTTGTGGTCATAGCCATTTCCGTTTTTCAACTGAACAAAGTCGAAGTTTGTGATGTCTTGTCCTATTGTTTTAGGAGTAGTAAAGTCCATCGGAGTATCTTTCACTGTTACGATTTCTCCAGTGGTCATGAAAGTACTGTCTACCGGAGTGTAATTGTCTGCATTTACATATAAGATATGATCTGTTGCAGCTTTTGAAGGATTACCGGATAAGTTGAAGTAAGAGTGGTTAGTCATGTTGATGACTGTTTTCTTATCTGTAGTAGCGCTATACTTTATATCTATAGCGTTGTCATCTGTCAGTCTGAAAAGAACTTTAGCAGTTACGTTGCCGGGAAAGTTAGAGTCACCGTCCGGTGAGATACGAGTCAGTTCCAGCGTAGTTTCATCAATCGGATTGGCTTCATATACTTGGTATTGCCAGCCTTTAGGACCACCATGCAAGCAGTGTCCGAAGTTGTTTTGCGGTAATTGGATCGTCTCTCCGTCCAATACGATTCTTCCCTGATTGATACGGTTTGCATAACGGCCGATAGAAGCGCCGAAGTCGCTCGGGATGTTTACATAGTCAGCAATGCTGTCGAAACCCAGAACAACGTCCTGCATATTCCCGTTTTTGTCGGGAACCATAATGGAAACAATACGGCCACCGAAGTTAGTAATACACACTTCCATGCCCGACTTGTTCTTCAAGGTGTAAAGACCTGTTTTGGCACTGTTCACTTCTGTTTGGAAATTCACCGGATTCAGACCGGACAAAGTCAACTCCTGAGCTGGCTTGTTATTGCACGCGGATAACATTAGTGCGGCAATCCCTGCAAGTAGAAAACTGTTTTTCATGGTTCTATTTTTAATGTAAATGAGATAATTATCCGATTTTGGGTGTAAAAGTAACACTTTAATTGAGTGTATTAGTAACACTTGTATATGTTATGTAACATAAAAGCAAAAAAACAGCCTTGAAAGTTGGATTTCCGAGGCTGTTTTTAGGATTCGGATGAGCATCTCCATAGTATCTCCGTGCTAGGTCCGTATATGACCTAAGTGCATAGGTATGGGGTCAGTACGGAGTGGATATGGTTCAGACTATATGCGGATATGGACGATAGGGTATCTTATTTCTTCTTCTTTCCCCAATATGTCTTGCTATTGGTGTAGCCGGCATAGACAATGGTGTGGGTGCGTGGATTGGCTTCCCAGTCTGTTTCGCGTTGTAGGCACAGTTCCACTCCGTTAGCTGTCAGTATTTGTTTTTCTGCATCATAGTTCCAGGTTCCCCCTTTCCAGCTTCCGTCTGTAATGGTATGGTCGGCCGCGAGGGTCATGTTGCTCGATTCCTTCTGTTTTCCATAGGAATAAGAGAGGTCGATGTGCTCCCAGTTGCCTACCAGTTCATCTTCCGTAATGGCTATTTGAGGGACAGCTCCGTAACGTTCGGGCATTACGACCGGCCAGCCTTGTGAGTCCCACCGTATAGAGCGCACATGTCCCATCATGAGGGCATTGCTATAAGCATTTCCTTCTACGTTTTGGGGGAATCTGCCTTGTGAGGCATAATACCAGTTGCCATTGCCGTCGTCAAACACGGCACAATGTGAGATTCCGACCCATCCATAACTGTTGTTGAATTTGTAGGGGTGAGTAACGACGGGCAGCATTTCTCCTCCGTCTTGGCTAAGATTGGTACCGTCTATGCCGAGGTAGGGACCATTGATGTTTCGGGAGCGGCAGACACGGGTGTTGTAGGGGGTGTCCAATGCGTCATAAGCCACAAATAGATAATAGTAATCGGTGGCGGCATTATAGATGATTTCCGGCCCTTCCGAGGCTTGCCAGCGGTTCCCCATTTGTCTGGTGGCAATCAATGATCCGTATGCGGCAATGTCTTCGCTGGTTCCCCAGGCAGCTGGCAGTGTGTTCAGGGGTTTCCCTGTTTCGGCATCTACCTCCAAAGCGGCTATACCGCTGTGCCAGGAACCATAAATCAGGTAATGCTTCCCATCGTTGTCTATCAGGTAGCTTGGGTCGATGGCGTTCCACTTGTAGTAACAGTTGGCCCAGTCGTCGGGTTTGATGTGGAAGTTCAGCCCTTTGTCCGAGGCGTTGGTGATAACATAGCCCTTATCTTCCCAGCCGTTGTTGTTGGCTGGATTTGAGTTCTCCAATAGACCGATGAAGGCGCGTTCGCTCCAAGAGTTAGTTCCATCTAAAGTGCCGGGGCACACAATGGAGTAGTACATACGGTAAAGCCCGTTTTTTACTTTGCGTACACAGGGTGCCCAGTAGCCGAAATCTGTGGTTTCGGGTGAAACTTCGTTCAGCCCCATTTCTTTGCGGATTTCATTTAGCTTCGGAATTACCCATTCGGGCAGTGTCGGCATTACTCCGCCTAAGTATTCCCAGTTTACGAGGTCTTTGGATCGTCTGCCGTGAAAGTGTCCACCGGCTGTATGCGCATTGCCGTAGGAGGCGTCTGTCTGATACATATAGTAATATCCGTCTTCGGCCAGCATCACGGTGGGATCGTGCACGTTTGCCAAATTCCATTGATTGCGTTGGTCCCAACTGGCTATGTCCACGTAGTAGTCTGCATAGGTGGGTGCCACATAGTTCTTGAGCTGTTCGTCAAGGCTTGAAGCTGCTGTGGTTGCCGTGAATGTTTCCGAGTAAGTGTAACGGCTGTTGCCATAAACGTATGCGCGTATGTAGTAAGTGGTATTACCCGTCAAGCCGGGAATGGTTGCACTAAAGTTCTCGTCTGCTTCCACTATATTGTCTTTGATAGTAGGAGTTGAGGCGTTTACACTATAGCAGAATCCCTTCTTGGCTATGTTATTCAGATTACCGGTGACCGATGAATGAACGGTTAGCGAGGTACTTGTAGTTACACTTCCTTCGGGAGTGGCTACGGTTATATCGCTGTTTCTATTGTATTCGACGTTGTCAAGCCCATCGGAGCAAGCGCTGAATACGAAAACCGTCAGCAGGGATATTAAGAAAAATGTTAGTTTTTTCATTGGGTCAGTAAGTTTTTAAGGTCCATGCCGTCCTCTGATAAAGAGGAACGGTATGGATGATAGAAAAGTTAATAGTTATTCTTATTCATTGAAGACGAGATGGCAATTGTCAACGGTCAATGCAAAGTTGAGGTCGCTGGAATCCACAGTGTTGATACCTAAATAGTATTGGGTAGAAGTTGTACCTGTAGTACTCTCCATTACAGTTTGAATATCGGCGACGCTATTGCCACAGTTCGTTACGTAGACTGTGACTTTGGCTCCATTCATACCGGCAAGCCAAGTGCTCCATTCACCTTGTGTGCCGTTGTGAATGCAGGCTGCATATCCATTGCCCCAACCATAGTTGTCGGCGCGAACTACTGCGTATTCTGCGGTAATATCGGTTTTGCGGAGAATCACAGCGAAGTTGTTCCAGTTGTTAGCCTGGCTGCTGTAATTGGTGAAAGTGATGTACTTTGTCTCACCTATAGGTACATTGAAATCGTCAGAGATGGCTCCCCAGAAGGCTGTTGAGTTATCTTCGGCTCCTACCATGTTTGTGCTGTTCTTCACTACAGAAGCTGTAGATTCGGAGACTGTAATTTCTACTGTTGCGGTGACTTCTTCTCCAGTAGTGGTAGTAATGATAACGGTCTGAGAGCCAGCCTTCGCAAGAACAGTAGAGAAGCTGAGTTTCGCGTTGTCAACGACTCTTGAACTTCCGTCGGAGTAAGTTGCCGTAACCACCATGCCTGTTGGGTCGAAGGCCATTGTTCGATCTGTCAAACTTTGGGTAGCTTCCGAGGTGTAATAATAGTATAGTGTGTGCGAGGGTTGGGTCGTCACTTCGATGGATACAATCTGTTCCACAACTTCAAAAGTAGCATTAGCTACAATCGGTTGTTCGCAATTCTCACCTTTAAAAGTCTTGTTGTAGATGGCCACAAGACTTTTAATGCCCGGCTGCTCCATATCGGGAATGGTAGAGATATAAAGCTCGGAAACCGGTACGGTTTTGGTCACTCCCTCTTCAAAAGTGACAATAGCCGAGATATTGGTCATAGCCGATTCGAGTGGAGTACCTACAATGACTTGATCGGGTACATTCTGTAGTTCCATTGATATCGGATTTTTGTCTTGGGCAGAAGTAAGGCCACCGATAGGTTCAATGTTGGTTTGCTGGAAGTCGATGTAGGAGCCTTCGGGAACCAAGAAGCAACGGATATTGGTGTTGCTTGCATCTGCGTTTAGATTTTCTTCCTTGTATGGCTGCGCGTAAGTCTTGGTTGCTGTGCCGTTGGTCATCTTTACGGTGAAAGTACTTTCACTGGTGCGATCTACGGTGAGTGTCACTTTGCCGCCTAAACTTTGCAGATTGGGATCTGTTTCGTTTTCATCGGGATTGAGAAGCAACGTGCCCGAGACGTACTGGAAATCGATATGATCGCCCCACTGTGAATTGTAAGTTTCAGGGCTACCTGTAACATCAAAGCGGATGGCTCCGTATTCGGCATATCCTTCACCACCGCGGTCTACATCGTTGGAGATGATAAGGGCAAAGTTCTTGAAATACTTGGTGTCGGCCGCCGGGTTGATGTGGAGGTTGAACACCGCATTCCACTTCTCTCCATCGGGTATCACGTAATACTTGGAGAAAGCAGTCCAAAAGCCGGAAGTAAAATCCGTATTTCCGAAAGTGTACACATCTTCCAGCATGCCTTCAAGCACTTCGTCTTCCGGTTGTTTCTTCGAATCTTCAATTTCCTGTATCTTATCAGAAATCCAGTCGGGGGCGTTTACGTCATAAAGTGCGCCATCCGTGCAGCCTGTCAATGTCAGTAATCCAAAGGTTACGGAACAGCAAGCATATGCTATTTTTTTAAGTAATCTCATTGTCTTAAATTTAAAGAGTGTGATTGATTTTATTTGCTTAAGTCTACAACCGAACGTACTGTCCAACCATTGTCACGGAAATAAGAGGAGTTGTCCGTACTATAGTTGGCGGAATTGCCTTTCAGATTGGGGTTGTTGTTCATCAACTGCTGTACAATGGGTAGGAATTCGTGCCCCGGTAAGTAGGTGTCGAAAGAGCTCTTCAGTTCAGGATCGTTTGCTATATCGCTGTAGTTCACAGGATTCTTTACTCCTTCTGTAGAACGGCGTACTGTGCCGTGTTCCTTGAGTTGCTGCAAGCGACTGTTGTCATAGAAGAAACCCCAGCGGATGAGGTCGAAGCCTCGACCGAATTCGCAGCCGAACTCCTTAGGACGTTCTACATTGGCTATCTGTTCGAAGAGCTTGTCGGCAGTATTGAAATCTTCGAGTTCCAAGTCTGCCAGCTTGGCGCGGTTACGTACTTCGTTGATCCAGTCGATAGCCTGCTGTGTGGGGCCATTGACCTCATTTTCGCATTCAGCGGCACGCAGCAACACATCGGAGTAGCGCATCAGGCGTAGGTTGATTCCATCATGCAAGCCTGTAGTGACGGTGCTGTACAGACCGGTACGGAGATTCGTGAATTTGGCAATCGGCAGACCACCGTAAGTGTTGTTGGTTACGATATTATCGGTAGCTGTAAGTGTTTGCGTATAAGCTACATTACCGTATTCGAAATCTGCCCAGTCGGTTTCGTAGGTTCCTATGGTCCAATAAAGGCGGGGATCGAGTGTGCCGTTGATGGTACGTTCTCCTTTAAAAAGATGGTAAAGCCAGGGGGAAGCTGAGATATCGGCCCAACCGCCATAGTTGCCGGGTGCAAAGTTACTCTCAATGGCCGAGCCTTGTGTGGCATTAGGGCTTGTGTTTACTGGAGTCCACTCATCATCAGTGCCTTGCGAACCGTAGTCCAGGAATTGTACTTCGAAGAGGCTTTCCGCATTGTTCTCGTATGCTGAACCTTCGCGGAAGTTGTCGCCATAGTTGTCCATCAGCCGATAGCTGCCGTATTTTTGGGCGATGATGTCTTTCAGCACCGTGAGTGCATCGTTATATTTATGGCGCATCATGAGGGAGCGGGCATAGTAACCTGCCGCAGCGCCGCAGGTGGCGCGCCCACCGGCCCACTCACCGCCTTTATCGCGCGAAGGTAGCAATTCCATAGCCTCGTGAAAATCTTTCTCTATCTGGTCGAGTACGGCATCGTAGGTGCTGTTGGCGCCATAGAGCCCGTCCAACGAAGAGTAGGTGGCGTAATCTGTGATAAGGGGCGGATTCTGATAATAACCTACTAGATTGTAGTATGACAGGCCGCGCAGGAAAAGCATTTGTCCTTTGATGTATTTCATTTTCTCGGAAAGTTGGCTGTTATCTTCGCTGCAACGGGAAATGGTGAAGTTGCACACGTTGATGGTGTAGTACCATTCCCGCCAGGGCCACCACGTAATGTCTGAGGTAACTTCTGCATTGAGGTCATCAAAAGGCAGATACCACACTTGTGAAGAGTTCCAGGCTTCGTCGCCACGACACACGTCGATGGTGTAGCCTACACGGGCATAAGAACCCTCCATGCGGATATGGTTGTAGGCGGCAATCACGCATTCCTCCAAATCATCGGCATTAAAACCGAAAGTACTTGAGGTTTGCTGGTTGGGATTCAATAAATCCATTCTGTCACTGCAAGAAACCAGCGTACTAAGTCCCAAAATGAGAGCAAGTGAATATTTATTTAGTTTCATAAAATATGTTTTTAGTATTTAGGTACCAGATAATAACAATTAGAATGTAAAATGAACGCCACACATGAAAGTACGTGCAGTAGGATAAGAGCAGAAGTTATATCCCGGGGTGAAAGTCCCTCCCGCATAGTCTACATTATAACCGTGATAGCCGGTGAATGTGTGGAGATTCTGCGCTGACACGTATAAACGTACATCGGATACATATTTGCCGAACCATTTGTTAGGGAAGTTGTAGCCTAATTCTATATTGGCAATCTTCCAGTAGGCTGCGTTCTGAATCTTGCGTGAACTGAAGAGGTCGTTCCAAGCTAGGCTGGCATTGTTGGTGACATAGGTGCGTGGCACGTTAGAAAGATAAGTGTTGCCGTCTTCACTGAAGCGGTTGGCATCTAGCATAGCCACCTCCTTGTTTCCCCAGCCGTAGCAAGAGTTAAGCGAGTTGTAGATGTCGTCGCTTACATGATAGTTCAACGCACCGAAAGTTGCGATGCTTAAGTCGAAACGCTTGTATTCAAAGCGGGCATTCAGACCGAAATGAATCTTAGGCATACCGCTGCCCAATACCACTTGGTCTTCAGAGTCTACTTTACCGTCATTGTTTACGTCCTTATAAAGGCAGTCGCCAATCTGGGCGCCTTCCTGGGTAGCGTGGTTGGCCAGATCCTCTTGTGTACGGGCGATACCTTCATAAACCCAACCGTAGAACTGGCCGATTTCTTCACCTACTTTGGTGATGTATGCACCTGAGATATAAGAGTTGGTACCGAAACCTAACGAAGTTACACGGTTACGCAACGTACTGAGATTGCCCGATATTTCATATTTGAAATCATGATCCCGGTTGCGGTAGGTGGCGGAGAATTCGAAGCCGGAGTTGTTCATTGAAGCGGCATTCATTGTCACGGTGGTGTTGGATACACCGGCTTGTTCCGGAACGGGAACGGCATACAGAAGGTCTTCGCTGATATTCTTGTACCACTCGGCTGTAAACTCCAGTCGGTTGCGGAACAAGGCGAGGTCGATACCCACATTATAGGTCTTCTTTTTCTCCCATGCCAGATTGCTGTCCACGAAAGTGGAAACAGCGGAACCGGTCACTACGTTACCGTTGAAGTTGTAAGTCATATTGTTGCGCGACATGACAGCCTGATACATATACTCACCAATATTTTCATTACCGAGTTCGCCATAACTGGCACGGACTTTAAACATGTTCACGACATCCGGATTGAAAGGGAAGAAGTTTTCTTTGTCGAAGCGCCAGCCTACGGAGATGGAGGGGAAAGTTCCCCAACGGATACTTCTGGTCAGGCGGGAACTACCATCTCGGCGCACTGTTGCCGAGAGCAAGTATCTGTCATCGTAATTGTAATTGATACGGCCGATGTAGGATAAGATGGAATGCTTGTATTCGTAGCTGCTGGAATACGTATTGGCTGCATTCTGGAGCTGTAGGAAATAAGGCTCGGTGAAGTTGACTCCCCATCCAGTCAGCAGGTCGGTGTCCTCTTCTTCATAAGTCTGGCCTGCCACTACATTGATGTGGTGTTTGCCTATTGTACTGTCGTAAGTGAGCACGTTCTCTATCAAAGCATCCGAATAGTTGCGCGAAGCCTTGGTCAGTCGTTCGTTGCTCTTGGCCAGATAGACACGGTTGCTCTGCACCCATGCCGGAATCCAGGTAAAGTCCTTGCAGAAGGTCTTACTGTAAGAGAGGTTTACCTTATAGTTAAGTTTGTGGTTTTGGCTGTTGATGCCAAGCATCTTGAAAATGTCTACATCTGCCGAACCTGTCCCTACGAAACGGTCTACACGGGTGTTGCGTTGCAACAGATTATTTACCAGTAACGGGTTGGAAGCGGAGATGTCGCCATGCACGGTGTCGTAGTATACGCCATAGCCGTAAGCATCATAATTGAAGTTGTTGGCGATTCCCACTAAGTTGTCGAGTACCCATGTAGAAGAATCGTATGCCTTGATGGTGGGCTGCATCAGCAAGGTACCGCGTAACACGTTGGTTACGTCGCCATACAAACCTTGAACGTATTCGGAAGCATTGGACAAGCCCATGTTGTCTTGGTCGGAGTGAGAGTAGACAAGACTGGTATGGAACTTTATGAACTTGGTTTCCATAGTGTTGTTGACACGCGCGGTGTAACGTTCGTAGTTAGGGCCGGCGCCTTCGAGCGTTCCTTTCTGGTTGAAATAGTCTAATGATATATTATAGGTGTTATGGGCACCACCGCCGGAGAGGTTCACATTGTGGTTCTGACGGATGCCCGTTTTAAATACTTCGTCAAACCAGTTGGTATTGGTATCATCTTGGAAATGATATTTTCCAGTTGCGCTGTCAAGCTTGTATCCCGATGGCAACGGAGTATTAGAGTTTGCGCACGCCTGACCGAGGTATTGGCTATACTGGTCGGCATTCATTACATCATACACGCTCTTTGGAATAAAGTCTGCACCAAAGTACCCATTGTAATCCACTTTCAGTGGTTGATCTTTTTGTCCGCGTTTAGTGGTGATGATAATCACACCGTTGGCGGCGCGCGAACCGTAGATGGCGGCGGCCGAAGCATCCTTCAATACCTGGATGGTTTCAATATCGTTTGAAGAGAAATCACGGATGGTAGTTCCCATAGGAACGCCGTCGATAACATAAAGAGGAGCGGTGCTACCGAAAGATCCTACACCACGGATGCGGACGGTAGGATCGGCGCCGGGCTGTCCGTCGGAGGTGATTTGTACACCGGAAACTTTACCTTCGAGCATGGTGGAGATGTTGGAGTTTGATGTCTGTTTCAGGGCTTCCGCATCTACTACGGCAACGGAACCTGTTAGGTCAGACTTCTTTTGTGTACCGTAGCCCACGACAACTACTTGCTCAAGCATCTGATCATCGGATTGCAACTGGATAGGGTCGATGATGGCACGGTTGCGGACAGCCACTTCGCGTTCCTTATAACCCACATAGCTTATTAAAAGGGTGGCGTTTCCAGAAACCTCCAGTTGGAAGTTTCCGTCGAGGTCGGTAATAGTTCCACCTTGTCCGCCTTTAATTTTGATGGTGGCCCCAGTCAGTGGTTCACCTTGTTCGTCGATAACTTGACCACGGACCTTGATAGTCGGAGATTGTGCCACGGTAGCCATTGCAGGTGTAGGGTACACCGCCATACTGCCAAAGATGCACAGACTAAGCATTACGAAAAAAAATAAATGTTTCCTCATTTTTTAAGTATTAAGGTTGTTTGATTAATAGATTAGATTTATAATTAACTGTATTACGATGCCGGATTGACGTACAACCCGACGTTGACTACCTTAGGTAGTCGGGTTACAGATTTCATAAATGTAATGGAATTAATAGGGGAAGGTTGAATTTGGTCGATGCCACGTGCAATGCGGCAACCATTCTTTTGTCATTCTTCATAATATTAAGATTAAAATTAAACATTAAAAGCATGGTGCTCTCCCGAAGGATTGAGTACCGATTGCATGACAAAAGTAGGGCTTGTATAGTAAATAGGGGTGGACAAACGTGCTTTAGAGGTGGATAAATGAAATTTAAGTGTAGAAAATACATTTTATTATGTGAGGCAAAGAGTAATTCTTGCCGGGGTAAAACTATCCTTCCTCATTAAGCAGTGAGCTTGGTGTCGTATTGAAGTATTTGGTGAAGCACCGGGTGAAGTATTTAGGGTCGTTGAATCCTACTTCATAAGCTATTTCGGCAATGTTCATATTTTTATTCTCCCGGTTTTTCAGCAACAGTTCGCGGGCAATGTTCAGGCGGTAGTTCCGTATGAACTGTCCGGCAGATTGTCCGACGAGGCTTTGTAGCTTCTTGTTCAGCAGACTCTTGCTTACACCTACCGCTTCGCAGAAATCGCTGACCTCAAAATAGGAGTTTTTGTAGTTTTCCTTAACGGCATCCATGATTCGGTTGAGGAATTTCTTGTCACCCGATTCTTCTTCCATATTCAGGACATCTATATCCATGGCTATGGCAAACTTTTTTTGATAGCGTTTGCGGTTCTCAAGGATATTCTCTATGCGGGTAAGCAACAGCGTTTCGTCAAAAGGTTTCAGCAGATATTCGTCTACTCCTGTACGGTAGCTCTCCAGACGTGATTCCTGAGATGTTTTGGCAGTGAGCATGAGGAAAGGGATATGAGAGATGGTGAAATTTTCCTTTACCCGGCGGGATAGCTCGATGCCGTCCATTACGGGCATCATCAGGTCGCTGATGATGAAGTCTACCGCATGCGAATTCAGTATGGTCAGGGCTTCCTCTCCATGAGCTGCTTCGAGTACATTATATTTGTCTCGCAGGATAGAACGGATATATCCGCGCATATCTGCGTTGTCTTCTACGACCAGAATAGACAGGCCTTTTCCGGTACTTTCGGATGCCTGTACTGTGTCATCGGTAACCGTAAGCTGCGGAATACTTTCGGTTATTGTTTTCATTGTGCTGTTTTCTGAAGTTACTGGCAAGAGAATACGCAACGAACAACCGGTCGTGTGGTTGTTTTGGGCATGGATTTCACCACCATGCATTTGTACGATACGCTTGCACAGGTAAAGTCCGATGCCACTTCCCGCCTGTCCGTACATGGGATATTTGGTTTGCCCTTGCGACTGGTAGAAACGATTGAATATCTTATTTATATCCTCATCGGGAATACCGCTGCCGGTATCGCTGATGCAGATGTAAAGCGTTAATTTGCCGCTGGCGGCAGAAGGTAGCAAAGCAATGAACAAAGATACGTTTCCGCCGTTGGGCGTGAACTTGATGGCATTGCTCAGCAAGTTTGTCAAAACCTTGTGCATTGCTTCCTCATCATAGGATATCTCCGGTGAAGGCATTCGGTAATAACGTTTCAGTGTGATATCCCTTTCTTTGGCAAAGACTTCGAAAGGAACTATTAGCTCGTCGGCGAATTTGAGGAAATTGTTTCTCGTTTTCACTATCTCCAGCTTGTCCGATTCCACTTTACGGAAGTCCATAAGTTGGTTGACAAGCGACAGTAGGTATTTGGAGTTGCGCTCTACAAAGTGAAGCTGTTCTATGACCTGGGGATTGTAGCTTAGCTTCAGTGCACGCTCTATCGGGCCTATAATCAGTGTGATCGGAGTACGGAATTCGTGTGTGATATTGGTGAAGAACGCTATCTTATCCAACGTAAGTTCCTGTATCTTGCGCGTCATTTTGGTAAGCTGTGCTTTCTGCCGGGTAATCTTTTCGTTCTGTTGTTTCAACATCTGATTTTGGCGTGACAGTTCTTCGGTCTGTTCTTCCAGCAATTCTTTTTGCTTCTCCAGTTCATGGGTACGTTGCTCCACTTTAAGGTGTAGTTTTTCCTTCTGCTCTTTCAGGCTCCGTATACGCCATTGATAGAGCTGCCAAGCTGAGAATGCGATAAGGACGATTACGATCAGTGTGAACCATGTCGTCTTGTAGAAATAGGGTTGGATTGTGATTTGAAGTTCTGTTATGTTTTCTTCTTCTGCTGCTTGGTCATAGGGTGTATATTTCACTTGCAGCGTATAGTCTCCTGGAGACAGGTTGGTATAGGTGGCAAAACGCCTGTTGCCGGGTACATGTATCCATCGGTTGTCAAAACCAAGCAGGCGGTAACTGTAGGTCGCAGTATTATCGGTCTCATAGTTGAGTGCGGAAAATTCCAGTGAAAACGATTTTTCACGTTCGTGAATGCGGATTGCTTTGCTTACGGCAATGTCCAGCGGCAGGTATTCGTTGCCGGGGAATATTTCTTTATTCTCTACTTTTAAACGGGTGAACCGTACTTTTGAAGGTTGGATTGGAACGGTAGGCAACGTACAGTCTATGGCAACTAATCCGGATACTGTACCGAGATAGAGTTTGCTGTGCCGAGAACGGTATGCGGCATTCCAATAAAATTGGGTATCGGTAAGACCATCCTGCCGGTTGTAGTTGATAAAATGGTTTTCTGTGGGCTGAAAGCGTGACAGCCCGTTGTTGGTCGCTATCCAGATATACCCTTTATCATCTTCCAGAATACCGCGGATGCTGTTGTTGGGCAGGCCGTGAAGAGAGTTATAACAGATGAATTGGACTTCTCCGCGTTCGTCTTGCATACACTTGTAAATGCCGTAACCGTTGCTTCCCAACCATAGTGTACCGTCCTGGGCTTCGTAAAAGCAACAAATCTTTTCTATTAGCCCAGAGGACGGATCATCCAGTTTGTATTTCAGATGGCGGTATCGGAATCTTCCGTCCGAAGACGAGGCGGGACGGGAGTGCAGATCGATGATATAAACACCGTCCAGACAGCCTATCCATAGCTGCCCGTTTTTGTCTATGATAGAGCCGATACAACCGCGTATATCTTCGGCTGCGCGATTGGCGAACGGTGAGCAGAGCTGCTTCTGTTTCAGGTCGTAGAAGAATAATCCTTGGTTTGCTCCAATCCACATACCGTTGTTGATAGAGTCGTAAGTCAGCGCTCCGATAAAGTCTATGGGATAGTTATCCTTGTTCTCGGCTGTGATAGCTTCTATCCTGTGCTGTGGATTTTGTGGATTAATAAGGTTTATGCCGCCACCCCATGTACCAATCCATAACCTTCCTTGCCCGTCGGCAGTGATGGCGCTTACCGAGTTGTGGGTAAGTGTACCGCTCTCGTGCGTATAATGAATGAAGCTGTCGCTTCCTGCCGCCTTTTTATTCAGTCCCCCTTCTACTGTGCCTACCCATAGGTTGCCACTATGATCTTCGTAGATGGCGTTTACCGGATTGTGGGAGATTGTTTGGGGATTCTTGTTATCATACTGATAATTCTGTAGGGACAGGCGTTTGGCGGTTATTTTATTGATACCGCCACTTTCGGTTCCTACCCAGATATGTTTCCCCTCTACGGTGATACAGTTGATAAAATTGCTGTTCAGTAGTTTGCTGCCGGTATTGGAAACTTGATCGCTTATGCGCTCGAAATTGTCTTTTATGGGGTTGTATATATTGATACCTTTCAGGCTGGCAACCAGTAGTTGCTTGTCATTGGTTATGGCAAGGCAGGTCAGGAAGTTCTGTGAAAGGGAATGTGGATTACCGGGGACATGCACATATTGTTTCACTATATCTTCGTTTTTATTATATCGGTACAGACCCTTGTCAGAGGCAATCCATACTTCATTTTCCTTGGCTATAAAGTCTGTAAAATACATATCCGGTGCAAAGCTCAGGCAGTCTGCAATCAGTGTCTCTTTTAGTTCGTCTTGTACAGTCAGACCTATCTTGTATAATCTACCGTTGATGCCTATCCATACCTTTCCCTCGTTTTCCACATCCTTGAAGGTGATGTCGTATCGGTAGGGGTTGGGGATTTCCAGCGAATGGATGCTTTCTATATCTCCATTGGTATGGAAAGCGATGCGGTGTAGACTATTACCACAATATAGCCAGATACATCCGTTGGCATCTTGTGTGACCATAAAAGCCGGTTGCCGGATGAGTTCTTCCAGTTTCTTATTGGAGTCGTGGGGCAGTACGGACTGCATGGTTGTTAGGTCGATAATATCCGTACCCCCTTCCGATACAACCCAAAGCCGCCGGAAGTTGTCTTCGTAGACTTTGCGTATGAAGTTGCTTTTGAGCCGGCAATGTGGGGTGGCCGGGGTGAAGTTGATGAATTCGTAGCCGTCGTATCTGGATAGTCCGCCACCCGACATCGAAATCCAAAGAAAACCCTGCCGGTCCTTGTATATATCGTCAATAAAGTTATTGGGAAGCCCCTCATTCATTGTTATATAGATTGTATTATACCGGTTGGTAAAAGACTCCTGTGCCCTCAAGAAAGTGGGGCTTGCCAAAGCGATATATAATATAATAAGGTGGAAAAACTTATGCATTGTTTTATCATTTGGTATTAGCACAAGCAAAGTTAATAGATTACTTGTGATGACCATAAAATGTTTGCGGTCTTTTTGTGAAGTTGGAGGATTGTCCACCTTAAAAGGTCATATATCCACCTCTACAGCTTTGGGCATGGCGTACATTTGCATTGTAATTTTTAATTGGCTAATATTATGAGAAAATTGTTATGCGTGGTTGTCATGTCCGCGGGAATTTTGTTTGCCTGCTGTAACTCTCCGGTTTTTACTCCTGTGACTTCGCCCAATCCTTGGCAGGATGACTATTCCGCTTTGTCTTCTATGGACAATTACCACTCGTGGGGAACTTACAATGTACATGATCCGTCGTGCCGCAAACTGGGTGACTATTATTATATGTATTCTACCGATGCCATTTTGGGTGAGAACCGTAAAGAAGCCGAGGAGAAGAATGTTCCGTTGGGCTTCATACAGGTACGTCGTTCCAAAGATCTTGTTAAGTGGGAATTTGTCGGTTGGGCTTTCCCTGAAATACCACAGGAGGCGGTAGAATGGGTCCGTTCGCATGCAGGCGGGAAAGGGGCAACCAATATCTGGGCTCCTTATATAATACCTTTTGGTGACAAATACAGGCTTTATTATTGTGTTTCGGCTTTTGGACTTAAGACATCTTATATAGGATTGGCAGAATCCGCATCGCCCGAAGGACCCTGGATGCAACGGGGATGTGTGGTCAAGACCGATGAAACTTCGGTAATGAATGCCATAGACCCGAGTATTATAGCTGATTCCGCTACCGGAAAGTGGTGGATGCATTACGGTTCGTTTTTCGGTGGATTGTACTGTGTTGAGTTGAATCCCGAAACAGGACTTCCTGTCCAGGAAGGAGATCAGGGACATCTTATCGCCCGTCGTGCCACTTATTGGAAAGATAATCTGGAAGCACCCGAAATTATTTATAATCCCGATCTGAAAAAATATTACCTGTTTGTTTCATACGATCCGTTGATGACTACTTATAACGTGCGGGTAGGACGTTCGGATAAGGCGGAAGGCCCGTTTGTCGATTACTTCGGTGTGGAACTGAAAGATACTACCAACAATTTTCCTATCTTGACAGCCCCATATCGTTTCAGCAATCATCCGGGTTGGGCAGGTACGGCACACTGCGCTGTCTTCACTTCGGATGAAGGACAATATTTTATGGCGCATCAAGGACGTTTGTCTCCGCATAACCAGATGATGGATCTTCATCTGCGCCAGGTTTTCTTCACATCTGACGGTTGGCCTGTGGTATCGCCCGAACGTTATACCGGTAGTGCTTCCCGTAAATTTTCGGTAGCAGATATGGTAGGCGAGTGGGAGATTGTACGTGTGCAGGAACCCGCGTATGAGCGTCAGTTACAAGCAGGCCAAATCTTGTGGGGTGAAGGTCAGCTTAAAAACGAAGAGTGGAACACTTCCTGCACGTTGTCTTTGAAGAAGGATGGGCAGTTGGATGAGAATAAAGGTAATTGGAAGTTTGCGGAAACAGGACAGCTATTGTCTTTGATGCTGGACGGTGAATCCGTAAATAACTTGCTTGTATTTGCCGGACACGATTGGGAGAACGAGAAGGAAACCGTTCTTTTCACCGGTCTGGATAGCCGGGGGCGTTCCGTCTGGGGAAAAAGGATTAAATAATCAATTATAATTTTTATTTTGAAACCATGAAAAAATACACTGGATTATTAACGGCGCTGACCCTTACCGCGGGTATGGCGCTTCAGGCGCAAACCAATGAGTTGGTGATACAAACCAAGAAATTAGGCGCAGAGATTCAGCCTACTATGTATGGGCTGTTCTTTGAGGATATAAACTATGCTGCCGATGGTGGCTTATATGCTGAACTTGTGAAGAACCGTTCATTTGAGTTCCCTCAGCATTTAATGGGATGGAAGACCTTTGGCAATGTTACTTTGCAGGATGATGGCCCATTTGAAAGGAATCCTCACTATGTTCGTCTGTCTGATCCGGGACACTCGCATAAGCACACCGGACTTGACAACGAAGGCTTCTTCGGCATCGGCATTAAAGCGGGTGAGGAGTATCGTTTTTCTGTATGGGCACGCTTGCCAAAAGGAGGAACAACAGAAAAGATCCGTGTAGAGTTGGTAGATACCAAATCTATGGGCGAACATCATGCTTTTGCCACAGAAACATTGATTATTGATTCGAAAGAATGGAAAAAGTATCAGGTTATTCTGAAGCCCGGTATTACAGACCCGAAGGCAACACTTCGTATTTTTCTTGCTTCAAAAGGTACTGTTGATTTGGAGCACGTTTCTCTTTTCCCAGTCGATACCTGGAAAGGACACGAAAATGGTTTACGCAAAGACTTGGCGCAGGCTTTGGCGGATATCAAACCGGGTGTTTTCCGTTTTCCTGGTGGATGTATCGTTGAAGGAACAGATTTAGCTACGCGCTATGATTGGAAGAAGTCTGTAGGTCCGGTGGAGAATCGCCCTTTGAATGAGAACCGTTGGGAATATACTTTCCCGCATCGTTTCTATCCCGATTATTTCCAAAGTTACGGATTGGGATTCTTTGAATTCTTCCAGCTTTCGGAAGAAATAGGAGCAGAGCCGCTTCCTGTATTGAGTTGTGGTCTTGCCTGTCAGTTTCAGAATTCAGATGCAGAGGCGCATGTGGCTGTGTGCGATTTGGATAGTTACATTCAGGATGCTCTTGACTTGATAGAGTTTGCTAATGGGGATGTTACAACAAAATGGGGAAAACTTCGTGCAGATATGGGACATCCCGCACGGTTCAACCTGAAATTCATAGGTATTGGTAACGAACAGTGGGGACCGGAATATCCGGAACATCTCGAACCATTTGTTAAGGCGATCCGTAAAGCTTATCCCGATATCAAGATTATCGGAAGTTCAGGTCCCGATTCTGAAGGAAAGCAATTTGAATATTTGTGGCCGGAAATGAAGCGTCTGAAAGTGGATCTGGTGGATGAACATTTCTATCGTCCTGAGAACTGGTTCCTGAGCCAGGGAACACGTTATGATAACTATGACCGTAAAGGTCCGAAAGTGTTCGCCGGTGAATATGCTTGTCATGGTAAAGGTAAAAAGTGGAACCATTTTAATGCTGCCTTGCTTGAAGCTGCTTTTATGACAGGATTGGAACGTAATGCCGATATTGTACACATGGCTACTTATGCTCCTCTGTTTGCTCATGTGGAAGGATGGCAATGGCGTCCGGATATGATCTGGTTTGACAATCTGAACTTAGTGCGTACTGTAAGTTACTATGTTCAGCAACTCTACGGACACCATAAAGGCACCAACGTACTTTCCCTTACTATGGATAAAAAGCCTGTAGCAGGTACTGAGGGACAAAATGGCTTGTTTGCAAGTGCTGTTTATGATAAGGATAAAAAAGAGATTATAGTGAAAGTAGCCAATACTTCCGATAAAGCTCAGCCCTTATCATTGAAGTTTGAAGGATTGAAGAAACAAGATGCTTTGTTTGACGGTCGTTGTATAAAGCTTTGTTCTGCTGATCCCAATAAAGATAATACGATTGAACAGCCATCTGCTGTCCAGCCCCAGGAAACTCCGGTTTCTATTGACGGACAGGTACTGAATGTAGAACTCGAACCCAATACATTTGTTGTCTATATTTTTAAGAAAGGATGAAATGAGTGAAGTGAGAAAGAGTGCAATAGGTTTAGATATTAGAATATATTGAAAGTTAGAATTAGGCTAGTTAATTAGTTTATTTGAAAAAGGCTAAAAAGATAAGGGCGTCTCCCCGTAATGGGAAGACGCCCTTTTAAGATTGGGTTGTTTTTATTTTAAACTAATCTGCGAGCACCGTCACTGATGACTACATCATAAACTTTAGGGCTTCTGCCGAATTTCTCTTTGAACTTATCCTTTGCATTCTGGATGAATGTATCGTACAACTCATCTTTCACCAAGTTGATAGTACAACCACCGAATCCGCCGCCCATAACGCGTGAACCTGTCACACCGCAGTCGAATGCAAGGTCGTTTAGGAAGTCGAGTTCTTCGCAGCTAACTTCGTAAAGCTTGCTCATTCCATGATGTGTGTCGTACATCTTCTGACCTACCGTTTCGTAATCACCTCTTTCCAAAGCATCGCAAACGTCAAGTACGCGCTGGATTTCCTCAATTACGTATTCTGCACGCATGAAGTCTTCTTCGCTGATTTCAGTTTTTGACTCTTGCAGCATGTCCATGGTGCAATCGCGCAGGAACTCTACATGCGGATGTTTCTTTTGGATAGCAGCAACGGCAGCTTCGCAACTCTGACGACGCTTGTTGTATGCTGAAGAAGCCAATTCATGCTTAACTACAGAGTCTACTAATACCAAACGGTAGCCTTTCGGATCGAACGGGAAGTATTGATACTCCAGTGAGCGGCAGTCCAGACGGATAAGGCTGCCTTGCTTGCCAAATACAGAAGCGAACTGGTCCATAATACCGCAGTTTACACCGCAATAGTTATGTTCAGTTGCCTGACCTACTTTAGCCAGTTCAAACTTGTCTATCTTGTTGTCACCGAATAGATCGTTTAATGCATACGCATATGTACTTTCCAAAGCGGCAGATGAAGACATGCCTGCACCCAAAGGCACATCACCGGAGAAAGCAGTATTGAAGCCCTTTACATCAACGCCACGCTTAATCATCTCACGGCATACGCCGAAGATATATTTTGCCCAGCTTGCACGGGGAGCATCTTCTTCCTTCAAACCGAATTCCACATAATCCTTCAGATCGATGGAATAAGCTTTCACAATGTCTGTGCCATTCGGTTTAATTTCAGCAATCATACCTTTATCGATTGCTCCGGGGAATACAAAACCACCGTTATAGTCTGTATGTTCACCAATGAGGTTGATGCGTCCCGGAGAAGCGTAAACTGCTCCTGTTGTTCCGTCAAAATGCTTGATGAAACGGCTTCTTACGTGTTCTATATCCATAATCTTTTCAAATTTATAAGTGAATAAATTAATTACCTATACCTTTTAATTGCGTTAATCCTCTACCGGGATATCTTTATTTACATTTTTGCAACCTACCAAGCCGTAGAACAGCAGATAAGCAAGAGCTGCGATTATCAGCCAGTAGCTGGCCATATAACCTACAGAGTCAGAGATGCTTTGTTGGATCAACGGCAATACACCACCACCAACAACCATCATCATGAAGATGCCGGATGCTTGTGCTGTATATTTTCCTAATCCTTCTACTGCAAGGTTGAAGATACCACCCCACATGACGGAAGTACAAAGACCGCAGAGTACGAGGAATAATGCGCTGACGGGTACTTGTGCCATCATAAAACCTTCACCTACAGTGTAACCGGGCATTGAAACTGTTACATCTTTCGGAGTGAAGATAGCAATCAATACAAAAACTATGGCGGTAGCAGATACAACGATTAACTGTGTACGGCTGGAAACCTTACCACTAATAGCACTACTTGCAGTACGTCCTACAAGCATCAACAACCAGTAAATAGCAGCAATAGCACCACCGATGGCGGCACCATTCATCATAATTCCGGCACCCTTATCGCTTGCATCAGCAAGATAGAAGTTTAATGTACCCGGAATACCGATTTCGATACCTACATAAATGAAGATACCAATTACACCTAATACGGTGTGACGGAAGCTCCATGGGCTATGAGAGAATTTTTCTTTCTTCATTCCACCTTTCTGAAGGTGTGGTTCAGGGATAGCTACAAAAGAAATAATGATGAATGCAGCTACGAATACACCCATAGCAACAAAGAGAAGAGGAGCAACATCCGACATAGCCGTCTTGGAAGTTACCGTACCAATCAAAGCACCTACGAAAAGCGGAGTCAATGTACCGGATAGAGAGTTTAGAGCTCCACCTGTTTGGATCAACTGGTTACCTTTGTTGCCACCACCACCAAGGAGGTTTAACATCGGGTTCACCACTGTGTTAAGCATACAAACACAGAAACCGCAGATGAATGCACCAAGCAGATAGATTACGAAGTTTAATTTGATAACATATTCACCGAATGCGAAAACTTCGGCATTTGCTCCGAATAAACTGGAAAGGTATTGCGTGAACAAACCGAGGAAACCTACTGCCATTGCAATCAATGCAGTCTTTTTGTAACCGATCTTAACGAGCATGTTACCGGCAGGAATGCCCATAAACAGATATGCCAGGAAGTTCATCATATTTCCCATCATACCTAAAGTGTTTGAACCCGCATATTCGTTTCTCCAAATCGTACCGAACGGTGCGGCAAGATTGGTAACGAAAGAAATCATCGCAAAAATGAAGAACATGGTAATAATAGCGACAAGATTACCGTTCTGCTTTTGTTGTGTCATGGTTTTTAATTAATTAAATTAGTTATAAAATTAGGTTAGTTATATTCATTCTTGTACACCGAACTTGTAAATGGTTACTTGTTGGTATTCATCGCCCGGGAGCAATACGGCTGATGGGAAATGTGGCTTGTTAGGTGTGTCGGGGAAACATTGTGCTTCAAAGCAAACAGCACTGCGTGCCGGGAAAGTGGCTCCGTGAGCACCTGTAAAGCCGCCCAGCCAGTTTCCGGTATAAAGTTGTACACCGTTCTCTGTGGTATAGACTTCCATGGTGCGTCCGCTTTCGGGCTCTGTATAAGTAGCGGCAAGACTTAATTCACCACTCTCTGTCTTATTCAGTACGTAGCAGTGATCGTAACCTGCACCATTCACCAGTTGCTGGAACTTATCATCAATACGTTCACCGATGGTATGCGGTGTACGGAAATCCATAGGAGTATCTTCTACCTTTAGGATTTCTCCTGTCGGAATGGACACTTCGTCAATGGGAGTATAATGATCAGCGTTGATAGTAATGGTGTGGTTCAGAACCGTAGGGGTGGGATTGGCAATACCTGCCAGATTGAAGAAGCCGTGGTTGGTGAGGTTGACAACAGTTGCCTTGTCTGTGGTAGCCCGATATTCAATAACCAGTGCATTGGTTTCATCTTCCAGACGATAGGTCATTTCTACTTCCAGATTACCGGGAAAGCCCTCTTCGCCATCTGCGGATGTATAGTTGAATACAACAGTCGTCGAATCCGGTTGGACTGCATCCCACACTCTGGCGTGGAAACCTGTGGGTCCACCGTGCAAAGAGTTTGGTCCATTGTTGATTGTCAGATTGTGCTCTTCGCCATAAAGAGTGAATTTTCCTTTGGCTATACGGTTTCCGTAGCGTCCGATGGTGGTGTTGAGAAAAGGCTCGGGGCTGTTGATTACGTGGTCAATACTGTCATGCCCCAAAATTACGTTGGCATATTTCCCAGTTTTGTCGGGGACCATAATGGAAAGGATAGCGCATCCGTAGTTAGTTACTGCAACTTCCATTCCCTGAGCATTTTTAAGAATAAATAAATCAGTCTTCTTGTTATTTATATCTTTTTGAAAGTCTTCCTTGTTTAAACCAGACAAGTTACTTTCCGTTGACACGGTGTTTATCATATCCATGGTATAAAATTAAATTTCTTGCAAATAAAAAGAAATTCTTCCGTACTCCCAAGGGTTTATCTTGAAATGTGAAGAACATTTTAGGAAAGTTTAGCGTTTAACATTTACGAGGCGAATTGATATTTTTTGTAAGTTTGTCGCGTTAATCTAAAAAAATGTAACATTTTTATTTAAAGCTCTAACAAAAACTACGAATGTATCCTTTGAAATTTGAGCCTATTCTGAAGCAAACGCTTTGGGGAGGCGACAAGATTATTGCTTTCAAGCAATTGAATGAAACGCTATCCGGAGTAGGCGAAAGCTGGGAAATCTCGGCTGTAGAAGACAACGAGTCTGTCGTCGCTAATGGGCCTGACAAAGGCCTTACGCTCCCTGAGATGGTGGGAAAATACCGTCATGAACTTGTCGGTGAAGTGAATTACTCTCGTTTTGGCACAAAGTTTCCTTTGTTGATAAAATTCATTGATGCCAAGTTGGATTTATCCATCCAGGTACATCCGGGAGATGAGTTGGCGAGAAAACGCCACAATTCTTTCGGCAAGAATGAAATGTGGTATGTGGTATCGGCAGATAAGGGGGCAAAACTGATTTCCGGCTTTTCTGAGCAGATAACTCCGAAAGAATACAAGGAAAGAGTTTATAATGGAACTTTTGCTGAAGTGCTGCAAACGTGCGATGTAAAACCGGGGGATGTGTTCTATGTGCCTGCCGGTCGTGTGCATGGTATTGGTGCCGGTGCTTTTGTTGCTGAAATTCAGCAGACTTCGGATATCACTTATCGTATTTTCGATTACAATCGGAAAGACAAAGAGGGGAAATCTCGCGAGTTGCACACTACTCAGGCTACTGAAGCTATTAATTTTGCTGATGTACAGGATGATTTCCGTACAGAATATGATCATCTGAAGAATGAACCGGTGGAATTGGTTGCCAGTCCTTACTTCACTACTTCTCTCTATGACATGACAGAAGAGATTACATGTGACTATTCTGAATTGGATTCATTTGTGATTTTCATTTGTGTGGAAGGTGCATGCCGTATCACGGACGACAACCAGAATGAGATTGCTGTGCGTGCAGGTGAAACGATATTATTGCCTGCGATTACGCAAGAAGTTACGATTGTTCCGGAAGGCAGTGGCGTGAAGTTGCTCGAAACGTATCTGTAATCATTGGAATTGAATCAATAAAAAGAGCCGCGTCCCTCAATGGAAGAACGTGGCTTTTTTTGCTTTATGGCGCCTGTTTATCTTCTGGTGGCGAACATGCTTCTGACCTTTCTCATCATCTTTACTCCCAGCATTAGTCCGTCAAAGACAGCCATGCCCGTATTGAAAGCGCGCATAATGGCGTTGCCCTTGTCGGCAGCAGGCGCAAGGGGAGCAAACAGTTCTCTTGCCGTATCCGTCATGATTTCTTGCTGTACATGCAATTTCTTCCGTAATTCTTTTTTTCGTAGCGCAATGCTTTCCAGAGTCATGGAAGAGGAGTCAGGCATATTGTTCCTGATGGTATCATTTTTCATTATCATTCTCAAAAAACAGTCCGGCAATGAAGTTCACCATTGGATTAATGATGAGTTTCTTGCGGAACGTGATTACTAACAAAACGAGCAGAAGGTGAAAAGCGGCGATGATGCTGAAGCTTACCATGAGTCCGCCTACAAGCGGATCTAATATATAAGCTAATGCAAATGACAAATAAAACAGTGCCACCATGCCAAGAATGATAACCACCGATAGTAGTACCAAGGCGGAAAGCAGGATTGATAGTTTTTCGGTTATTTCCAGTTTGGTATATTCTTTTTGAAGTTTCAGATATTTCTTAAACTCAACGAATAATTGCTGGAGATTTTCAATACTTCTGTCGTCTGCGAACATCATAGTGGCTCTGTTTTTTTTGTAGGTTTTGTTTTATTCGGCTCCTTCGCCTTTAATTTCTGCTGCGATTTCGTCTACCAGGTTTTCCATCTCACTACGGTTCAGACGGATTCCTTTTTTACGGAGAATCTCCGCAATCTTATGGCGGGTGTCTTCTCCTTTTTCGGGAGCAAATAAAATACCAACGGCTGCGCCTACTGCTGCACCGCCCAGAAAAGCTACGAGTACATTTAATCCTTTCATAATTGTTCTCCTTTCTATTTATAGAGGTTTATACTACAAAGCTAACATTTTTCTTTATAAAGTTGTTCGCTTAACTTCTTTTTTTTCGGAATATTTATTTTTCTGTTCCGAGCTCTGCACTAATCTGGGAGCTGCCCGGAATGTACTGGCTCCGTATCTGTTTCATAGCTACTCTAGGCGTATAGATACAGCGCAGGTACGGCTCAGATAATGCTCGGGTACGGTCCGGACCTGGTATTGTCTGTTAGGAAAAGAAACGTGATTAATTTAATTTAACTATAATGCTGCCCTTTGGATTGATTGTTCCACGTACATTTGTCTTATTATTCGGAATATTAGCTACATGAAGATAGGAAAGAGAAAGATATTTCTGATTATTGGGTTGATAGTGCTTGTGCTCGCAGCTTGTAGTAATGTTGACGGCGATTTGGATGATAAGTGGCAGTTGAGGCAATATCAATATGCCGACGGTTCTATTGAACGGCAAGATAGCATCTTTTATAATTTCCAGAAAGGTAGCTTTTCTGCCATTTGTTTGTTGAAAAATGGTAGCTATCAAACGTTTTTTGGAAATTATTCTTTGAAAGGAGATAAAATTTCTATTATTTTGCTGCCTCAAAGTATGGAAGACGAAAACTATTCATTCTATATGGGGTGGGAAAATGGAGAACGGACATTTACAATGGAAGAATTGACTTCTTCATCCCTTCATCTGGAATATGAAGGAGTTCGTTATATATTCCGCAGATATTGAGTATAGATAGATTGTAGAAATTACTAACAAAAACAATATGATTATGAAAAAATTAGCATTTTTAGGAATGGGATTGTGCATTGCATTGGCATTCTCTTCTTGTAAATCGAGTGAAAGCGCTTATAAAAAAGCATATGAAAAAGCAAAACAGCAAGAACTGGCAGAACCTCAGGTTACTGAACCGGTAGAAGTTTCTCCGGTAGTGAGTGCTCCGGTTGAAGCAAAGGTTGTGGAAAGTGTGCCTGTTGCAACTGCCGGGGTACGTCAGGAAAAAGTGGACATAATTTCTGGCGTGGGTGGTTTGAAAGATTACAGTGTGGTTTGTGGTAGCTTTAGTGTGAAGGCTAATGCCGAAAGCCTGAAAGATTTTCTGGATAAGGAAGGTTATAGTGCTGTGATTGCCTTTAATCCGGATGCAGCAATGTATCGTGTAATTGTGAGCACTTTTGCCGACAGAGCTTCTGCAGCTGACGCACGTGACGCTTTCAAGTCTAAATACTCTAATCGTAAAGATTTCCAGAGCGCCTGGTTGCTGTATCGTCTCAAATAACATTAGATTTTATTTGATATTTGATTGATAGAAAGGAAAACTTCCCTTTCAAGATGAGAGTGTATTAAAATTTCTTTAATACACTCTTCTTTTTTGTGAACTGAAAAAAGTCTCAATCAAGATTGATTATTCAACTGATTGAGACTTTAGGGGGGAAGGTAGATATTGTGTTAGGTCAATTGATTGTGATATGATTAAAGGACGATATCAAAGGCTTTGGTAGATCCGGCATAAATGCCACTGTTCCGGTAATCACAATTGATTGTTTTTGATTGTTTTCGCATCCGAATGTCTATGGTTATATTGGATTGCGTCTGTCCCGGATCTGCTATATGAAGTTTCATTTCATTCTGACTCTTTATTTTTACCATTAATGCACAAGCTTTATCTGCCTTTACTGTTAGATCTTTGTATGTGAACTCTCCTGCGCAGTAAAATATCATTTGCAATATATCTGATTTATTACTTCTTACTGCTTGCAGGTTTTCTGTGTTGGATAGAATTTCAATGTTCTTTTTCTTCTGATACTTTTTAACTTCATCGGTGGTCTGCATGCCAGGAACGATAATGTAAGCATAAATTGCATCTGATGGTTGTTTGCCGTGGTCAAGGCATATAGTGAAGACATTTTTCTGCACACTATTTTTAGGAGCAGTATGATTGATATCATACCAGCTTCCTGTCTGCTGCTGGTTGGCTACGAATACATTTCCTCCATTGGGGAATAAGTACCCTATTCTATTATGAAGGATCCACTCGGGAGAAGTGTAGTTGAAACTCCCCTGGACTATTTCAGTCTGTTTATTTTTGTGGCGTAATATAGCTTTCTCGGAAGTGGATAAGCACTGGTTTACCGTTGTATATACAGGATATTGAGATGTAGAGTGGATGCCTGCCCCCAGACATACTACCTCCTCATCGAAGAAAAACCATGCTTTCCGTGCACTGGTATTGATGTCGGCATATGAATCAGTGTATGAATAGACAGATGCTCCATAAAGGCTGTCGGATACTCCTCCGGCAAAAGTAGAAGTGCCGAGTGTTTGCCAGTCGCTGGCTGCTAAAGGTATTTGGGGAACTTGCGGAGCTGTTACTCCTGGGATGCGAGTCCAGTTCCAGACAGGGAAGATATTGGCATATTCATTTCCTTCGGTTACTATGTTGGTGCATCCGTCGGACATAAAGTAAGTTTTCAGATTCTCTCCATTGCCATATTCGCAACGGGCTGTGCGTGTAGATACCATCCGGACATCAAAAGTGTAGGCAGGACGTATATGCAAGGTGTAATCTCCGCGAAAATAGTGGGTATGCTTGGGTGACAAAGCATAGTCGGCAGGATGCTTTCCACTCAGGCGCGAGATGATTTCTTTGTATTCATTGATGTGAGCCGGATCAAGTTCAATCATGCGTTTGACGAACAAGGCTGTATGGGACTTTTTAGTTACTTCAGGACGACTTACACCTCTTCCCAATACATCGAATAGCATGTATTGTCCGCGCATGGTGGCATAATAAGTTTCACGCATGAACCTGCTCAGTAATGCCAGTTTATCTTGAGGAATTGCATATTGGGTTCCTTTGGTATACATGGCTATTTGGGTGACACCTTTCAGAATTTCGTCTCCATAGCCACCTATATAGAGTTGTGCACCGTGCTGAAAATAGCTGTTGTCGTGCTGAAAACCTTCTTTGGTGGTATATACTACAGGACTGTATGCGTTTTCGAGTGCAATTTTCAGGTCGGTTTCATTTTCAGAAAGACATGCCCGGTAGATCCAGTGCAGTGCAATGTCGGTACGGTTGGCGCCGGTCCATTTGGCAGGATGTCCACCGTCCTTCTCTATTCGTTCCAAAATCTTCTTTTCAAGTTCTGTCGGAAGCTGTTTCTCGCCTGTACGCATTTGTATCAGTAATATGCCCAGACGTTGAGGTTCCGCTATTTGATTGTACCACCAATTGTGGCACCACGGATTGCGTTCGTGCCAGTACTCCAGCCCTTTTTGTATTTTGGCAAACAGGTTTTCGTCTTTATAATACTTGTTTTGGGGATTGGTATAGGCGAAAGCAAAGTCGGAGAGACGGTCAATATGTTTCATTGGTGGCCAGTTGGTTCGTTCAATACTGGCGTAATCCACATCTGTGAATGAACCGTCCACCTCATTGTAGGTCTTTAAATCTTTATCAATAGAAGGATTTTTGGCGAAGTCAAGCCTGATTTTCTGCATTAACGTTTCATACTCGTTATCAGCATTCGGGATGTTCTGAGCATATACTCCTGTCGACATCAGACTGCCTATGATAACTAATGCTATAAGCCGGATAGTGATCTTCATATTATTTTCAGTTTAATGTATTATTTAAGTTTTTATGGAACCATTTTATAAATCTGGTTGCCGGCCAACAGGAACGCTCCTGCGCCATAGACCTCCGTCATTTCACGAGTCACTTTCTTGGGATCTGCCCCAATGGGTTGTACATAGCCCAGCTTGCCGTCTTTCTCCACAGCTTTGACGAGGGCTTTCCAACCTTTCTCAATGGCGGGCATCATGGCGGTTTTATCCAGCAATCCTTCATTGACACCATAGGCCAGTGCATAGACAATGAAGCCGGTGGCACTTGTTTCGGGTGAAGGATAAGAGTCTGGGTCCAGCAGACTTGCATGCCAATATCCGTCCTTGCCCTGCAACCGGACGATACGGTTGGACAGGGTGATGAAGAGATCCTGGTAGAATTGGCGGTGCATGTTATTTCGGGGTAGTGTCTGGAGGATTTCACAAAGTCCACCTAACACCCAGCCATTACCGCGTCCCCAGAAAACTTTCTTGCCATTGGCCTCTTTTTGTTTAAAGTAGCGGTGATCTCTGTAGAAAAGCTCTTCTTCTTTGTCAAAAAGGTAATCGTAGGTTGCCTTGTATTCCCGATTCATAAATTCAATATATTTCCAGTCATTCGTCAGCATATACATTTTGGTATATACGGGAGGAGCCATGAACAGGGCGTCGCACCATGACCAGCGTTCCAGACTTGCCATATTTCTATAATCCAGTTCCAGCGTGCTTGCCGAAGGATGGTTGATGACGAATTCCGTGCGCGCCAGGGTGGGAAGCATCATATTGCGGTCGTTGTATTTCTGGTACATTTCCAGGAAGACTTGTCCTACGGCGATGAAGTCTGCATGATACATGTATTTTCCCATTTGCCAGGCATTCCGCCGGCCTATTTTCAGGAGCCAATTGTAATATTGGTTGTCACCATCTTCTTTTTCGGTCAATTCGGCCCAGTCTATCATTCCCATGTACAGTGCGGCATAGGTCCAGTTCAGGTCGTCATGTTCCGCACCTGTTGCCGGATTGGCTATTTGCCAGTCCGCCACACGTTTCATGATAGATTTTATTTCCGTTTTATTAAAATTACTTTGTCCATAGGAGCACATGGCTGCAACGGACAGGATGGAATAGATAATTAAACGTTTCATTTATTCTCTTCGTTTTACGCATATTTTAGATTGGAGCAAAGATATATGTTTTTTGAACTACTTGCGGACAGTATTTTCCATATAGAGGTGGATGGACAATATGTGCTGTAAAAACGGACGGATTTGACATGTTGAGGCGCAAATAGAGTGGAAGACTCTATTGGTATTTGAACTCTTTTAGATATTTTTGCAAACACAACCTGTATTTATATTATATAACCTTGAGAATTACATTACTATGAACCGACTTAAATACATATTGCTACTTTTTCTAATGCTGTCGCCTGCCAAATTTTATGGGCAATACTTTAAAAAACTGACAATGAAGGACGGACTTTCCAGCCCTTCGGTATTGGCTATCTATCAAGATACTTTGGGACGCATGTGGTTTGGCACAAATGAAGGAGTGAACGTTTACGATAGTAAACAGATTTCCAAATATAAATCTTATGATATCATAGATTATCAACATCGAAGAAAGAACCTCATCAACGGGGTGGTTAACCAGATTATAGGCGATTCAAATGGTAATATTCTGATGTTGAATAGCGGGGCTCTAATTAAATATGACATTCGCAAGGAAAGGTTTAAGGAGTTGGTTCCGGTTGGTGTCGGGGCTCTGGAGGCTTTAGATGGAGAGATATGGTGCACTGTGCGCGACACTTTATTCAGATATGATACCGATACGGACTCATTATACTTTTACCGAAAGTTGGATGTGGCTTCTGTCATGTGTATGGAAATGTCGGACAGGAAGATCTGGATAGGGACGGCAAGTGGGCTATATGTAATGGAGGGAGAAGAAGTAAAATGTGTACTCCCTGATATTGAGATATACAAATTGTTTGTGAGTAGTCGCAAAGAGTTATGGATTGCTTCGCGTATGCAAGGGTTGTATAAGGTGGGCAGAGATGGGAAGATCACGAAGGAGGAATACTCTCCGGAACGTGTTGTAAGTCAACAGATAAGAGGGTTTGTGGAAGATGAACGGCAGAATGTCTGGTTTGGGACTTTTGAGGGATTGCAGGTTTATAATCCTTATGCGGATACATATCGTGTCTATCGTCCAGATTATCATCCGGGATCTTTGGAACATCAATCTGTTTTCTCTCTTTATAAAGACAGGCAAGGTACTATATGGGTGGGCACTTATTACGGTGGCGTTAATTATTTCAATCAGTCGAAGGATGTATTTCTATATTATCCTTATGACAACACTAACAATCATTGCTTAAACTTTCCTATTGTGGGGCAGATGGTCGAAGATAAAGACCATAATTTGTGGATTGGCACAGATGGGGGAGGTGTGAACAGGCTGCATAGGGCAAGTGGAATCTTTACTTATTACACGTCTTCCGGGAAGAACTCTATTTACCATAATAACATAAAAACGATTAGTTATGATAAAAAAAACGACCAGGTATATATAGGTACATATACTGGTGGAATAAGCCGATATAACAGAAAGCAGGACCGTTTTTATCATTATTTGGACCATTACAAGCGGACTGGAGAGGGCCCAAACCATATTATTTATCACTCTATATTTAAAGATGGATGGTTGTATGTAACTGCTCGTAATGGTTTTTGGAGAATTGATCCGGAAAAGAATGAATTTCAGTTGCTCAGTAAGAGGTCTCTTTTTCTGACGTTTGAGATTGACTCGCGAGGATACGTCTGGCTGGCTGCGGATTTTAAACTTTACAGGATAAAAATAGGTGACTGGAACCAGTTGGAATGTATTGAACTGAAAGGGAGTGCTATTGCTAATGCCCGAATAACCCGCATCATGGAGGCTTCTGATGGAACGGTTTATGTAGCTACTTTGGGGGACGGCGTATATTCTTATAATCATGATACGGGGAACTGGGAACATTATACCAAAGAAAGTAGCCATTTGCTGAGTGATTTTTGCTATAACCTGGCAGAAACGCACATGAACAATATACTGATAACCGGCGATGAAGGCTTTTCCATTTATTCTCCTTTTAGTGATTCCATTCATTCTATAGAATTGGGACTTAAAGGAGGCATTTCGGCAGTAGCTGAAGGCGGTGGCATTTTAATGGCTGATGATGACCTGATTTATATAGGAGGGGTAGACGGGCTGATTGCATTCAGAGAGAAAGACTTGTATCAGGCGAGTGAGAGCAGGTCGTCTGAATTCTATTTTTCCGGTCTTTATGTCAATAACATGAAGGTTTCTCCCGATGACGGGTCGGGAGTATTATCCCAGGCACTGGCATTTACAAGGCACTTGGATTTATCTTCGGAACAGAACAATATAATGATTAATTTTTCCAATTCCAATTATGTGGAGTTGGAAGGAAAAGATGAATACCAGTATAAACTGGAAGGTTTTGATGAGGATTGGGTGCTGACGAACCAGTTAAGAGTGAATTACACAAACCTGGCTCCGGGCAATTATATATTGAAAGTCCGTGATTTGGGAAATGATGTGGAAAATGGGGAGCCTAAGGAAATAATGCTTGACATCACGATACACAGTCCCTGGTTTGCCACGGTTTGGGCATTTCTGGCATATTTTCTTGTGGTTGCGAGCATTGTTTATAGTTTCTGGAGGGTAAAGATGGCTCGCAGGATGTTGGCATTATCTTTGGCAGAAGAAAAGAACGAGAAAGAGCGTATAGAAGAGGTGAACAAAATGAAACTGCGTTTCTTTACGAACATATCACATGAGTTCCGCACTCCGTTGACTTTAATAATAGGGCAGGTAGAGATGTTGTTGCAAATGGAGAAACTGGCTCCTGTCGTAAACAAGCGTTTGCGAGGAATACATAAAAATGCGGTAAATTTGCGCCTCCTGATAACGGAATTGCTGGACTTCAGGAAGCAGGAACAGGGATTCATGAAGTTGAAAGTGGAGCGCGTAGATGTAATTTCTTTCGTGAAGGACATTTATCAGCTGTTTGTCGACTTTGCCCGTAAGAGGAATATGGAATATACATTCGAGCATGTGGAAGAGGAAGTGGATTTATGGTTTGATCCGGTGCAGATGCAGAAGGTAGTCTTTAATTTGCTGTCGAATGCTTTTAAGTATACACCGGAAGGAAAGGATATAAAGGTTACTGTCAGGAGACAGCAGCGGATGATTGAAATAGCGGTAGCTGACAGCGGTTGTGGAATTCCCCGGGATGCCCAGCAGAAGATCTTCGAGCGCTTTTATCAGGTAGGAGACGAATATTCCAGAAAAGGGCTGTTGGGGAGTGGCATCGGGTTGGCATTGATTAAAGGGATAGTAGATGCCCATAAAGGAGAGATTAAAGTGGACAGTACATTGGGAGAGGGTAGTGTTTTCAGGATATACCTGCCCATTGGAAATGTACAGTTTACGCAAGAGGAACTGGAATATGAAAAAGTTGTGAAGTCTTACTCTGATCATAAGAATATGCTTATGGATGAAATAGCATTGCTGAATGATGCGATGGAAAAAGATGAGCCGGAAATCGCGGAAGATAAGACAGGAATGCCTCGCGTGCTGCTTGTGGAAGATGATGAAGAGGTGTTGGAAATGCTGGTGAACATCTTTTCGCCCACATATACGGTGTATAAGGCTACCAATGGACAGGTGGGCTTTGAAATGGCGCAACAGTGGCATCCGGATATTGTGGTCAGTGACGTGATGATGCCAGTGATGTCTGGTAAGGAAATGTGCTATAAGATAAAGAACTGCCTGGAATTGGCATATATGCCGGTGGTATTACTCACGGCTCAGACTTCGGAAGACTGCACGATAGAAGGATACATGTTTGGAGCGGATGATTATATAACGAAACCGTTTAATGTGAAATTGCTCTTGACCCGTTGCGGCAATCTGTTGAAAAACAGAAAGAAACTGCTCGCTAAGATAGCTCAAACAGAAAAGATGACTACCCCGGAAACCGGAATCTTGAATGTAATGGACCAGGAACTGCTGGATAAGGCAACAACCGTTATAAGGCGTAACTTTGATAATCCGGACTTTGACATGAACATGCTGGCTGCCGAACTGAATATGGGGCGTAGTAAGATGTTTACCCGCCTAAAGGAGGTGGTTGGACTTACTCCTAATGAATTTACTCTAAAACTGAAATTGGAAGAGGCATTGCGAATGTTGCAGGAAGCACCTCAATATAATATATCGGAGATTTCCTACCAACTGGGATTTGCTTCTCCCCGGTATTTCAGTCGTTGCTTCAAGGACTTTTACGGAGTGTCTCCATTATCTTATCGGAAGGAAACCTCTAACGAGGCGGAATCGAAGTAGAATTAATAAATAGGCTAATAATCAATGTCTTATATTTACCTGCCGTTTACTTGAGGATGTAAAAGCATTTACTCCAGTATGTAACGACCTTTACCGCCTATTGTAATGGTCTTTACCTCGGTATGTAACGGCTTTTACCTCGGCGTGTAACGAGCATTCCCCTGTGGGGTTACGGCATTCACCCTGTAGAGTAATGGAAGGTTTCCCGTATTGCTCCTTTCACTCTTATGATTTCTTCAGGCAAGGAAAGTGGTTTATTGTGCTAATTTCGTAGAAGTGCCAGGGATAAAAACGTCCGGAGTGTAGCACAGATTGTCCGATATACAATTAGTGCACATGTATCATATATGCAGGGAAAGTGCATGTGAGGGAATTAGACTTAGTTTGCACTGTGCTTATCGAACTCTTTTCATCGTAAGCACAGAGTTAATTAATATCAATCAAAATCTATTTTATGAGAAACAAAGTATGGTTACTTGCGTTGGCTTTATTGGTCGTGCACTCAGGCAGGGCTTGGGGGGATGAAAATCATTCCCGGTCAACAGCTATTACACAGCAAGCTAAAACAAAAGTAGTGAAAGGTGTTGTGCTGGACGATATGGGTCCGGTTATTGGTGCTACTGTATTTGTGAAAGGAACCCAGAATGGTATGGCAACTAATCTGGATGGAGAATTTTCATTGACAGTTCCGGTCGGAGCTACTATTGTAGTTTCATTTATAGGTTACGAGGACAAAGAGGTTGTTTATAAAGGAGAGCCGGAGTTGAAAATCACGCTAACAGAAAATGTCACTACTCTGGAAGAAGTGCAGGTTATCGCTTACGGTACTACTAAGAAAGTAACAGTCACAGGAGCACTTTCTTCGATGAAATCAGATGAAATCATGAAATCTCCTGTAGGCAGTATTGCCAATGCCTTGAGTGGAAAAATCCCCGGATTATCCAGTGTACAATCCAGTGGACAACCAGGTGCAGATGACGCTACGATCTATGTACGTGGCGTGGGGTCGTTGACAGAAGGCCTATCTGCCCCTTTGATGCTGGTAGATGGGGTAGAACGTTCGTTTTACCAGTTGGACCCGAACGAAATTGAAGACATCACGGTATTGAAAGACGCTTCGGCAACTGCCGTGTTTGGTGTGCGTGGTGCCAATGGTGTCGTTCTGGTTACTACTAAGCGCGGACAGGAAGGCAAAGCTAAAATCAGTTTTTCCACCAGTATGGCACTTCAGTTGCCTACCCGTATACCGGAGTTTGCCAATAGTTATGATTATGCAACAACTTACAATAATGCTCAGTTGCGTGATGGAGTGGCAGAAGAAAACCTGGCGTTTTCACCGGAAATGCTGGAAGCATTCCGCACCCATAGTAATCCGTTGATTTATTCAGATACTGACTGGACTGACATGCTGATAAGAAAGACAGCAGTACAGACCCAACATAACTTTAATATTTCAGGTGGTTCAAAGCGTGTTCGCTATTTTGCCTCGCTGGGTGTATTTACTCAAGACGGACTTTTTAAAACCTTCGATACGCACGGACATAAGACAGGTTTTAAATATAACCGTTACAACTACCGTGTGAACATGGATGTGAATGTAACCAAAACTACTTCCATGAAAATCAATCTGGGAGGGCGCCTGACTGACAAACGTGAACCTAACTATAATAACGGTACAGCTACAAATGTTAAAAGCTTGTTCAGGGATATATATTGGACACCTCCTTTTGCAGGACCGGGTATTGTAGATGGAAAGTGGGTTACGGTAAATGCACAAACATTTGGAAAATTCGGTACTGTATATGATGCATTGAACTCCTATTATGGAAAAGGTTTCAATACGTATGATAATAATGTAGTGAACTTTGACTTCGTACTTGATCAGAAGCTTGACTTTCTTACAAAGGGATTGAAAGCTCACGTGAAAGGTGCCTATAATAGCGGTGTGAGTATAACTAAGCGTCGTGAAGGGCGTGCAGATCGTTATGAAGCTTTTCTGGGAGAAGGAGATGAAGTCTTGTTGAAGAAAAACCAGGAGATGCAAACGCTGGGATATAGTGATGAAAAATACGGTCAATCCCGTGACTGGTATTTAGAAGCTGCCGTGAATTATCAGAGGAAGTTCGGACCTCATAACGTGTCTGCTTTGTTTATGTATAATCAAAATATGAAATATTACTATTCTGATAAGCAGTTTCCCGGTATTCCACGTAGTTATGTAGGTCTCGTAGGACGCGCTACTTATGACTATAAAACCCGCTATCTGGCAGATTTCAGCATTGGATATAACGGTTCTGAGAATTTTGCGGAAGGCAGTCGTTTTGGTTTCTTCCCTGCAGGATCCATCGGATGGATAATTTCGGAAGAACCTTTCATGAAATCTTTAAAACCATATATCAGTTATCTGAAACTACGTGGCTCGTATGGTATTGTGGGTAATGATATTGTATCTGATGGTTCCAGATTCCTGTATCTTCCCGATGCATATACAATCAGTACTGAAAAATATGGTTTTGGTTCAATTGTCAATAATGTATTGGTTGGAGCGAAAGAATCGAGAATTGGTAATCCGAACGTAACTTGGGAAACAGCGGCCAAACAGAATTATGGTATTGATCTACACTTTTTTGACAGTCGCCTGAAAACGTCTTTCGATTACTTCATTGAACACCGCAAAGACATTCTGATTTCCCGTAATATCAATCCAGGTTATCTTGCCGTAAGTTTGCCTATCGTAAATATGGGTAAAGTTAATAATAAAGGTTTCGAAGTGACGGCTCGCTGGGAAGACCAGATTCAGAATGTAAGATATCATATTGGAACCAATTGGGGATATGCCAAGAATGAGATTGTGTTCAACGATGAAATTCCTCAGCCTTATGAATGGATGCGTCGGACAGGTCGTCCTGTCGGGCAACAGTTCGGATATATGTACGATGGTTTCTTTACCGAAGAAGAGGCTGCCAATTATGCTTCGCTGAAAGGAAAAGAAGGAGGTATTCCGGATCATGGTGAGGGATTTACTCCTCTGGCCGGTGACGTGAAATATAAGGATCTGAATGGAGATCATAAGATTGACAATAATGATGTTTCGGCTATTGGTAATCCTATTTATCCTTTGCTTACAGGTAATCTGTCAATGGGCTTCTCCTGGAAAGGTTTGGATTTCAGTATGACGTGGGCAGGCGCATTCAAGACTTCCCGTCTGGTTGCAGACTTTTATCGTTATCCGTTTGGAAGTACCAATAATCGCTCTTTGTTGAAGTATATGATCGATGATGCCTGGACACCTGAGAAGGGAAATTCTGCAAAAGCACCGGCTATTTCGCTGACAAATAGTAAACCGAACAATTATAAAGATTCTGATTTATGGTTGCGTGACGCTTCCTATGTTCGTCTGAAGAATCTGGAAGTGGGGTATTCTTTCCCTCAAGGTCTTTTGAGTAAGATGCATCTGAGTTCTTTACGCATTTCTCTTTCCGGTTATAACTTATTGACATTTGATGCATTGGGTTTCAGTGACCCCGAAAGTAATCCCAGTGGAGATACCTATCCGTTGGTGAAAGTTATAAACTTTGGATTAAAGGTTGGATTTTAACGCTTAAATAAAAGAAATGATATGAAAAATATAAAGAAACATTTTCACGCTATTGTGCTGTTGTTGGGATTGCTGATTTCCACCAACGCATGCGAGGATTTAGCTTTCGGAGATAAATTCTTGCAGAAGCCCCCCAGTACGGATGTTACGATTGACACGGTCTTTTCTACGGCTGAGTATGCTCGTAGAGTATTGTGGTATAGCTATCGTTATCTGCCGATGGGACTGGAAACATCGAATAGTTATTGGAACACGATGTGGCTGGGAAATATTGAAGGCTTGACAGATTTGAATCAGGATTATTTGGGGTATTCGGGGGTTAATAAGGTTTATTATGCCGGTAATTATAATGCCGGTACGGAAAATTCACCAAGAGGCACCTACATGGCTACCAAGATTCGTTTCAATGAGAATGAAACCCATATGTGGTCGGCTATTCGCAACGCCTGGCTGATTGTAGCCAACATAGACAGAGTGCCCGATATGGATAGGGCAGAGAAAGAACGTTTGAAAGCGGAAGCTAAGGCGATGGTAGCCGTATATTATGCGCACATGTTGCGTCATTACGGTGGTTTGCCCATTATAGATAAAGTCATTTCACCCGATGAAGCATCAATGCCTACCCGGGCCACTTTGCAGCAGACAGTCGATTTTATAGTAAGACTGTTGAACGAAGCTATTGATTGTCCGGAGTTCCCTTGGCATATATCAGAAGCGGAGATGTCTAATTGGGACGGACGTTTGACAAAAGCCGGTGCAATGGGGTTGAAAGCAAGAGTATTACTTTTTGTCGCCAGTCCGCTGTTTAATAATGATGAGCCTTACTTTCAGGGAGCTGCTTCCGAAGCGCTGATGACTTGGTTCGGCAACTATGACCGTGAACGTTGGAAACATGCAATGGATGCTTGTGAAGCTTTCTTTAAAGCTGTTGACAGCAATGGTTTCTATAAATTGGTCGAAAAAGAAGATGTTAATCCCAGTGGATACCGCTATGCCTTCCGTGCAGCTTATTTTGATCGTGGTACTACCGAAACCTTAATATCTGTCCGTAGAGAGAATTATTATAAGGCCAATCAGCAACCCTATACCAACCAGTCTATTCGCTGGGGAGCAATCTGCCCGACAAAAGAATATTTTGATATGTTTCCGACTGCCGATGGAGAGAATTTTGATTGGAGTAATCCGGAACATACAAAGAATCCATTCATGAACAGAGACCCTCGTTTATCTGAAACATTCATATTGGACGGAGATCTTTTCCAGAACAGAACGGCCGGTGTTACACAAGAAAAGTCTGATGATAAGGAAAACTATCCGGCAGGAAGAGACTGGAATGTAGGACAAGTGACTGCTAAGTCTTTATTAACAGGATTATCTTGCAGAAAATGGGGATTGGACCGTGCAGGCGAATATAACGGTCATATTATTCAGTGGCCTCATCTGCGTATTGCAGAAATATATTTGAGTTATGCGGAAGCTTTGAATGAGTACAATAATGGACCGAATGACCTGGCTTATCATTATGTCGATAAAGTACGTGCTCGTGTCGGTATGAAAGGATTGAAGAAAGGATTGAGTAAGGAAGAATTCAGAAAAGAACTTCTTCGTGAGCGTGCTTGCGAATTTGGTTATGAAGAAGTACGCTTTTTCGATTTAATCCGTTGGAAGATGAAAGAAAAATTCTCTACTCCTCTGCATGGATTGAATATCTATAAGAACAAGAATGACGGCAGTTATATTTGTGAAGAGTTTCCGCTTCTGGGAGGAGAACAAAGTCGTTCATGGTGGAATCCCGGAGGATTCTCGGAGAAATGGTATCTGAGTGCTTTCCCGCAGAATGAAATTAATAAAGGATATGGGTTGGTACAAAACCCCGGTTGGGAATAATACATCTGAAAAACATAGATAAAAAAGAGTATGAATAAAAAGATAAATATCATATTGGCAAGTGTGCTGTGTTCATTCAACCTGATGGCACAAGTAGACACATTGACGATTCACAAGGATAAAGTGGTTATAGATTATGGCCGCAATATTACTCATGATGTAAGAGAGGTTACCGGTGCCGTTTCTACGGCTACCAGCGATAACCTTTCGCATAAGAATAGCATTAATGCCACGAATCAATTGTTCGGCATGCTACCGGGATTGCAGGTGTTGCAGAATACCGGTGCGGTTTGGGAAGACGGAGCCACTTTGTATGTGCGTGGAATGGGGACTTTAAACTCCAAGAGCCCGCTTGTATTGGTCGACGGTTTTGAACGCTCTCTTAAGGAATTGAGTTCAGAAGAAATAGAATCGGTCAGTGTACTGAAAGATGCGGTAGCTACTAGCTTATACGGGATTCGTGGCGCTAACGGTGTAATTCTGGTTAAAACGAAACGGGGTAGTCTGACTTCTCCTCAGATTAGTTTTTCTTATGAGTTCAATATGGCTACTCCAAAGCGTTTACCTGATTTTGTAGATGGATATACTTATGCATCTGCGTTGAATGAGGCAATGAAGAACGATGGTTTGATGCCACGCTATTCGGTGGCAGAACTGGATGCTTTTAAAAACCAGACCAATCCGTTGTTTTATCCTAATGTAGATTGGGTAGACGAGACACTGAGAGGAGCCAGCTATGGTGATAATATAACCTTTTCGGCACGTGGCGGCGGTAAGTTTGTAAGCTACTATACGATGTTAAACTTTCTGGATAACCGTGGAATCTTGCAGCCTACCGGAGATAACGATGGCTACTCTACTCAACTTAAGTATTCCAAGCTGAATGTTCGTACAAATTTAGATATTGCGGCTTCACCTACTACAACTGTACAATTGAACTTATTGGGCAACTTCTCTGAACATAATCGTCCGGGAACAGGGGTTAGTGACATTTTTACAGCCTTATATCAGGTTCCTTCCGCTGCGTTTCCCATTAAGACGGAAAGAGGTATTTGGGGAGGTACTACGACTTATGGCAATAATCCGGTTGCTAATATTTCGGGTAAAGGATATGCGCGTTCTCAGACTCGTGCCTTGTTTGCCGATATACATCTGAAACAGGATCTGGCAGCTCTATTACCGGGTTTAACCGGTGGTATTAAAGTTGCTTTGGACAACACTGCTGCCTATTGGGATAGCAATACGAAGAATTTTGGTTATGAATCGGCGGTTTTGAATTTGGAGACAGGGGAGAAAGAATTTAATACTCATGCCAATGAAGGTACACTCTCTTATTCTAAAAGTGTAGGTTCTGTTACCACTCACTTCAACTTTGAGGCTTATGCTAACCTGTCCAGACAGTGGGGTAAGCATGATTTGAATGCTACCTTCATGTACTCCATGGATAAGATAAAGTCAAAGGGACGCAATACAGGACGGGCTTTCATGGATGTAATAGGTCAGGCACATTACGCATATAATAATCGCTATTTAGTGGATTTGTCATTGTCCGGTTCTGCATCCAGTATATTGGACCCCGATGATCGTTGGGGAATATTCCCGGCTATTGGTGCCGGCTGGATTCTTTCAGAAGAAAGTTTCCTGAAGAACGACTGGCTGAATTTCTTGAAATTGAGAGCTTCGTATGGTGTTTCCGGACGTGCTGATTACGCTGTGAACTTATTTCAGGATATCTATGGTAGCGGAGGCTCATACTTTTTTAAGAATACTCCTACTTCTATGAGTGGCATGAAGTTGACTCAATTAGGAGTTGAGGGACTTACATATGAAAAATCTCATAAGCTGAATGTCGGGGTTGATTTCAAGGCATGGAATAAATTGTCATTGGCTGTTGATGCTTTCTATGATCATCGTACAGACATCCTTGTTGCTGGCGGAAATGCAGTCTCAGGTATATTGGGTATGTCGGTACCGAATGCCAATGACGGGGTTGTTGACAATAAGGGTATTGAAATAGCTTTGAACTGGGACGATAAAATTTCAAACTTCACATACCACCTGGGTGGGCAGTTCTCATTTGTACGCAATAAAATTGTAAATCAAAATGAAGAGTATCGCCCCTATGATTATCAAAAGCGTACAGGAGGTTCTTTAAATCAGATTTTTGGTTATGAAGTGATAGGTATTTATCAGTCTCAGGAAGAAATAGATAATCGTGAGGTTAAGCAATATCTGGGCGATGTGCGTCCTGGAGATCTGATGTTTAAGGATCAAAACGGAGATAACCGGATAGATGCTTATGACCAGGTAGCATTGGGATATAACTCTACATGTCCCGAAATATATTATTCTTTTGATCTAGGAGCGGAATATAAAGGTTGGGGTGTCTATGCTTTGTTCCAGGGAACAGGTAATTACAGCAAGTTATTGGATACAAGAAGTATTTATCGGCCTATAGTAGGTAATAATACGATTTCTACTTATTATTACGAAAATCGTTGGAGTGAAACGAATCCAAACGGTACCCTCCCGCGCCTGACTTATTCAGGATCAGATAATAACTACAACAATAATTCATTGTGGGTGGCTGATGCATCCTTCTTGAAGTTGAGGACATTGGAAATGTATTACAGGCTTCCGGAAAAGCTATTGAAGAAAACCGGTTTTCTGGGTGGAGCTAAAATCTTTGCCCGTGCGCATGATTTGTTCTGTATTGATGGGATTGACATTCGTGATCCAGAGGCTATTGGTGCATCACATCCTACTATGACTCAATATGCATTTGGATTTAATTTATCTTTCTAAAAAAGTGGAATAATATGAAGCCAATAAATAAGTATTTAATAATATTTCTATCACTGTTCTTATTTGCAGCCTGTGATTTTATGGATTGTAACGAATCGGATTATTATTCGAAAGAACAGATTCAAGGGAGTTATGCACGCGTCAAGCAGTTTGTAACGAATGTCTATAGTTATTTGCCTCAAGACTTTTGCAGTATTGACGGTGCAATGCAAGATGCAGCTACAGATGATGCCATACATGTTTACAAAACATCAAACGTGCAGAGATTTGTTAATGGAACTTGGTCTGCCAATACTACGATTGATGACAAATTCTCTAACTACTATTCAGGGATTCACGACGCTAATTTCTATTTGGAAAATATGGTAGGACTGACTTTTGAAGACTGGAAGTATGGAGACGAGTATGAAGATTGGATGAAAGAATATCCGAATTATGAGTATGAGATTCGTTTCTTGCGGGCATTTTTCTATTTTGAGTTGGTGAAGCGCTATAAGAATATTCCTTTAATAACAAAAGTTGTTACTAAAGAAGAGGCGAATAATGCTGAGCCTGTGGCCGCCGGTGTGATCTTAGATTTTATTATTTCCGAATGTACGGAAATGGCGCAACTGCTTCCGGTGAGTTATACAAACTTTGGAAAAGAGCAGGAGACCGGACGTGTGACGAAGGGAGTCGCCCTGGCGTTGAAAGCTCGTGCCGCACTGTATGCTGCAAGTCCTTTGTTCAATCCGGATAACGATAAAAGTAAATGGATTGCCGCCGCAGAAGCTGCCTATGAGATCATTGGTAGCCAATCTGCTTTGGGATATACTTTGGATAAGAATTTTGCAAATCTGTTCGGAACACAGAATAATAGAAGTCAAGAGGTTATTTGGGCACGTCCTAACGGAGAGAATAATGGTTTTGAGGCTTCTAACTTTCCTATGGGAGTGACAGGTGGGAAAACGTCTACTTGTCCGACGGAAAATCTGGCAAGCGCATTTGAAATGAATAACGGTGAGCCTTTTGATTGGACTAATGAAGCTATGCGTGAGAATCCTTATTCTCAGAGAGATCCTCGTTTTTATCTGACCATCGTTCATAACGGTATGAAGTGGCCGGCAGATAAGGAAGTGGAAATATGGGAAGGAGGAAGCAACGGGCTGCCATTGACTAATGCTACGACGACAGGGTACTACTTGCGCAAGTATGTCAACAGTAGTATAAGTTTTGAGGCAGGTGCACCAACTACAAAAGCTCATCACAACTGGATATTATTCAGATATGCAGAAGTATTGCTGAACTATGCTGAAGCTATGGTCAATGCTTATGATGACATTACATTTACAAATGAAAAATGTGGCATGTCCGCATTACAAGCTGTAAATCAAGTTCGCGGCAGAGATGGGGTAAAGATGCCCGCATTGTCCGAAACTTTATCCCCTGCAGTTTTCCTGAAACGTCTGAAGAATGAACGTAGAGTTGAACTTGCCTTTGAGGGACATCGCTTTTGGGATCTTCGTCGCTGGAAAGAGCTGGACGCCTTAAAAGATATTTATGGAGTGAAGATAACGAAGGAAGAATCAGGTATAAATTATACAAGGCAATTGTTGGATACACGTTTGGTCGATGATAAGTTATACTTTTATCCGATTGCCAATACGGAACTTTTCAAGAATGACAAATTGAAGCAGAATCCGGGTTGGGATTAGCAAATGTGGTAAATATAAACAAAGGAAGGCCGTTGTTACATTAAAAAGTCAGAACGGCCTTTCTACTAATTATCCACTATGGGCTATAGACATAATGATGAATATTTAGGTAAAAAGGATTAAGGATGAAAATAAATAAACTTTGGATATTGTGTTTGCTTGTTCTTTGTTCATGTAGCACAAAAAATAAGGAAGATATTGTGTCTCGTGGTTTTAAGAGAGCTGAACTGCAACTTTCTGCTCAGTTGAAAGTGGTACCGGAGCCTAATGAGTATCCGCGTACCATAAAAGACGGGAAATTGAAAACTACGAAAAAAAATGATTGGACCGAAGGGTTCTATCCGGGATGTCTGTGGTATGTATATGAACATAATCGCAATGAAAACTGGAAAGAGTTTGCAATAAAATGGACCGAAGCTATCGAACCGTTGAAAAAACTGACAAACCATCATGATATCGGTTTTCTGATGTACTGTAGCTTTGGTAATGCATATCGTTTGACCGGTAACGAAACCTATAAAGATATTCTGGTAGAGTCAGCCCGTTCACTATGTACACGCTTTAATCAAAAAACGGGTTGTATAGAGTCATGGAATTACCGAAAAGCGTGGAACGGAATAGATGAATGGTTTTATCCTGTAATCATTGATAATATGATGAATCTGGAACTTCTGTATTTTGCTACGAAAGTAACAGGAGATTCTGTTTATGCAAATATCGCTAATGCACATGCGGAAACTACTGCGAAGAATCAGTTCCGTGCAGATTACAGTAATTATCACGTAGTGAATTATGACGAAGAGACGGGAAAAGTACTTCATAAAGCTACTTGTCAGGGATTTTCGGATAACTCTGCTTGGGCACGTGGACAGGCATGGGCTATTTACGGCTATACGATGGCTTATCGTGAAACAAAAAGAAAGGATTTCTTGGATATGGCGATCCATACAGCCGACTTCTGGCTGAATCATCCAAATCTGCCGGAAGACGGGGTACCATATTGGGATTTCAATGCGGGGCAGGAGGGATTTGTTCCGGATTGGAATTATGATCCTCAGATGTTTAAAGAAGTACCACGTGATGCTTCAGCGGCGGCAATTGCAGCTTCTGCTTTTCTGGAATTGACGGATTATGTGGATGATGGAGAAAAGTATGAACAGGCAGCTGAACATATATTGAAGAGTTTGTCTTCTCCGCTCTATTTGGCAGAGCCAGGGACGAACTGTAATTTTATCTTGATGCATAGCGTAGGGAGCATTCCTCATGGAAGTGAGATAGATGTTCCTTTAGTATATGCTGATTATTATTATCTGGAGGCATTATTAAGGTATAGTAAGAAGCAAAAATAGTCTAGTTGGCGATAGATAGCTGGAGAAGATAAAGGCTTTTTAGAGGATTTTAGAGTTGGAAAAGAGTAAGTAACCAGAATTTATAGACTGATGTGTGTAATAATATTTTTTTTATTGGTGATTTTTACTTCAGGTGTACAGGCCAGCGAATCACATTTTTCGACGGCAGGTTTTTATGAACTTGCTAACAGTGGTCGTGAAGTATATAATATGAATGTAGGATGGCGATTTTATAAAGGAAGTTGTCCGGATGCATGGCAGAGAGAGTTTGACGATTCTTCATGGGAAGTTGTGAGTATACCGCATGGTCTCGAGTTGCTTCCTGAAGAAGCAAGTGGTAACATTAATTATCAGGGAAAGGCGTGGTACCGAAAAAACTTTTCTGTACCTGCAAATCTGAAAGATAAGAAAGTATATCTGCACTTTGAAGGTATAATGGGTAAATCTCGGATCTGGCTTAACGGAAAGTTACTTAAAGAACATTTCAATGGTTATTTGCCAATCATAGTAAATGTAACGGAAGATCTAAATTTTGAAATGGAGAATACATTGAGCATATGTGCGGATAATAGTGATGATCCCTCATTTCTGCCTGGCAAACCCCAGCAAGCTTTGGACTTTACTTATTTTGGAGGAATTTATAGGGATTGCTTCTTGATAGCTCATAATCAAGTACATATTACGGATGCTAATTATGAAGATGAAATTGCAGGGGGCGGTGTTTTTATCCATTACCCTTTTGTTTCGGAAGATAAAGCTGAAATAGGTGTGAAAATTCATTTGCGTAATGAGTCGTCAGGTTTGTTTAAAGGAAAACTTATGCTGACGTTACGGGATATCTCAGGCAAAGAGATAAGCAGAGGAGTAAGAAATCTCTCGCTACGAAAGGACAAGGCAAATTATTATGATGTGAATCTGTATGTGGAGTGTCCGGAGCTTTGGACACCTGATTCTCCTATTTTGCATCAGTTAGAGATTAAACTGGTAGATGGGAATGGTATCCTCATTGATGGAATGTTACAGAAAGTAGGAATTCGTAAAATAGAATACAGAGGGAGAGATGGTCTGTACTTGAATAATAAACCTTATCGGGATAAGCTGATAGGAGTTAATCGTCATCAGGATTTTGCTATTATCGGTAACGCACTGCCCAATTCTTTACATTGGCGCGATGCGAAAAAACTGCGTGATGCGGGAATTCGTGTTGTACGCTGTATTCATTACCCTCATGATCCTGCTTTTCTGGATGCCTGTGACGAACTCGGTATTTTAACGATATTGGCTGTTGCCGGATGGCAATTCTGGAATGATGAACCGGTTTTTTCAGAAAGAGCCTACTCTGATATTCGTGGTCTGGTTCGTCGTGATCGTAATCATCCTTCTACTTTTATGTGGGAACCGGTTTTGAATGAAACACATTTCCCTAAGGAATATGCTCATAATGCGAAGAAAACTGTCGATGAAGAATACCCGTATGAACAAGCTCTTTCTGCCTGTGATCCGGGATCACCGGGAAGTGGTTGTTTTCCTGTGATTTACACTCATCCTACATCTGTGTCCGGTGGTAAGAAATCGGTTTATAATGCCGGTACATTGAAAGAAGAAATCATGTACTTTACTCGGGAGTTCGGGGATAATGTAGATGATTGGAATTCCCATAATTCAAACAGTAGGGTACATCGTTCGTGGGGAGAAAGTCCTATGTTACAGCAAGCTGTACATTATGCTTCTCCTGTTTATCCTTATACGTGCCTGGAGACACTCTACGCTTCGCAACTTGCACACGTGGGTGGAACTTTGTGGCATGCCTTTGATCATCAACGCGGATATCATCCTCAACCGTTCTATGGTGGAATAATGGATGCTTTTCGCCAGCCCAAAATGTCTTATTATATGTTTATGGCACAGAGGCCTTTTGACAAATTGGACAAACTTCCGGCAGAGAGTGGTCCTATGGTCTATATAGCGAACGAGATGACACCTTTCTCACCCGAAGACGTTACAGTTTATTCTAATTGTGAAGAAGTGCGTTTGACTGTTTTTGAGAATGGTAAAAAATACGTTTACCAACGTTCTACCGATAAGTGCAAAATGCCTTCTCCTATAATTACTTTCGAAGATGCTTTTCATTTTATGGAATTGAAGGCTTTGGCCCGTTCCGGAAAACGAAAAGAAGCATATATATTGGCAGAAGGGTTGGTAAACGGTAAGATTGTGGCAACCAATAAGAAGTATCCTTCATGGCGGCCAGTGAGTCTGCGCCTTCGTGTAGATGATGACGGTTTGCCTTTGCATGCTGATGGTTCAGATGTTGTTACGGTAATAGCGGAGATTGTGGATGAGGAAGGTACGGTAAAGAGACTGAATAATACTTCTGTACGTTTTACGGTTACGGGTGAGGCTACATTGTTGGGGGATTGCGATATTGCATGCAATCCTGTACCGGCCCATTGGGGAAGTGCCCCGGTTTTGATTCGTGCGACAACAAATGCAGGAAAGATAAATATCCGGGCAGAAGTATTGGGAGAAGGAGTACATGCTATTGCTTCTTGTGAGTTTGAATATAAGTCTGTGAAGCCTGTGATGCGCTTTATTTATAACCCGACTGAGATTCGGAGCAGTGCCGAAAAAAAAGTTGAAACTCACGGGACAGACGATCTGGAACTTAATTCAATGAAAGAGGAAATTTTACGATTGAAAAGAAGGATTTCTAAATATGAATTGCGTGAAGTAGAATTACAACAGGAAAGTTTTGGAGAAAAAAAATAATATCTATATTTGGGACACGTTTGAAACATATCTGAAATGTGTTCACCTTGTATGCGATGAAATTTAATAATCTGATAGTATGAAAAAAAATATAATAAGTTTAGTTGCAGTATGTCTGTTAGGTGCTTTGTTTACGGTAATGGCAGGTGAAGTGAAAACTATTAAAACTCCGTATTGGCAGGACATACAGACTGTTTCGGTGAACAGGGAAGAACCGCGCACAGCTTTTATGACGTATGATAGCCGTCAGTCTGCACTTAGCGGGGAATATGAGAATAGTAAATACTATAAATTGCTGAATGGAACATGGAAGTTCTATTACTCGGACTCGCATCGCAGTTTGCCGGGAGATGCTGTTCAGGCTGTAGCCGATATGAATGGTTGGAGTGATATCCAGGTTCCGGGAAATTGGGAAGCGCAAGGATACGGTACACCTATTTATACGAATCACGGATATGAATTCAAAGCGCTTAATCCGCAACCGCCACAATTGCCGGAAGATATACCCGTAGGTATTTATCGTCGGGAAATAACTGTGCCGGAAGACTGGATGTCACGAGATATCTATTTGCATATTGCGGGCGCTAAATCCGGGGTTTATGTGTATCTGAATGGAAATGAAGTTGGCTATAATGAAGATTCTAAAAATCCTGCGGAGTTTTTGATAAATAAATATCTCCGGAATGGTAAGAATACATTGGTCTTGAAGATTTTTCGCTGGAGTACGGGCTCCTATCTGGAGTGTCAGGATTTTTGGCGTCTGAGTGGAATTGAGCGCGATGTGTTTCTCTATTCTCAGCCTAAAGTTGCTGTAAAAGACTTCAGGGTGATCTCTACATTGGATGACAGTTATACGGATGGCATTTTCGAGTTGGCTGTTGATGTTCGTAATCATGCTCTTGCCGGTAAAAAGATGCAGGTGTTTTATGAGTTGATAGATAAAGTTTCCGGTAAGGTTGCAGTTAATGGTGTAAGTGATTGTGAGGTGAAGAGCGCAGAAACTCAAACAGTTACTTTTAATGCAAGTTTGCCTGGAGTAAAAACCTGGACTTCAGAAGCTCCTAATCTCTATAAGTTGTTGATTACGTTGAAAGAAGGAAATGAAGTGACGGAGATTATTCCTTTTAATGTTGGTTTTCGGCGTATTGAAATCAAGGCGATTGATCAAATTGCTAAAAATGGGAAACCGTATGTCGTATTACTTATTAATGGTCAGCCTTTGAAGTTGAAAGGTATCAATATTCATGAGCATAATGAAGAAACGGGGCATTACGTAACGGAAGAATTGATGCGCAAGGACTTTGAATTGATGAAACGTAATAATTTGAACACGGTTCGTCTTTGTCATTATCCGCAAGACCGTCGGTTTTATGAATTGTGCGATGAGTTTGGGCTCTATGTATACGATGAAGCCAATATTGAATCACATGGAATGTATTACGATTTGCGCAAAGGTGGATCATTGGGCAATAATCCGGAATGGTTGAAGCCACATCTGTATCGTACTGCAAATATGTACGAACGGAACAAGAACTATCCTTCTGTTACATTCTGGTCTTTGGGAAATGAGGCTGGTAATGGTTACAATTTCTATCAGACATATTTATGGATAAAAGGACAGGATAAGGAACTCATGAACAGGCCGGTGAATTATGAACGTGCACAGTGGGAATGGAATACGGATATGTATGTACCCCAATATCCCAGCGCAGAATGGCTGAGGTATATTGGTGAAACTGGGTCTGACCGGCCGGTGGTTCCGTCGGAGTATTCTCATGCAATGGGAAATTCAAATGGTAATCTATGGGATCAATGGAAAGAGATTTATAAATATCCTAATCTTCAAGGTGGATATATATGGGACTGGGTAGATCAGGGATTATTAAGAACAGATGAGAATGGACGTAAGTATTGGGCGTATGGGGGCGATTATGGTGTAAATATGCCGAGTGATGGTAATTTCTGCTGTAATGGACTTGTCGGTCCTGACCGCAAACCGCATCCTGCCATGGCGGAAGTGAAATATGTGCATCAGAATGTGATGTTTAGTGTTGTTGATGCTACTTCCGGTAAGTATCGAGTGTTCAACCGATTTTATTTTACTAATCTGAGAAAATATGCCATCCAATATGAATTACGTGCTAATGGTACAGTTCTGAAAAAAGGGAAGTTATTATTGGATGTCGCTCCTCAAGCAGAAAAGGAATTTACTATTCCGGTGAAGAATGTGCAGGGAAAAGCTGGAGTAGAGTATTTTGTACATTTCAGTGTAGTCACTACTCAGCCGGAACCTCTGATACCGGTTGGACACGAAATAGCTTATGAACAATTCAGACTTCCGGTAACAGTTGATAAAGCGGCATATAAAGCTGCGGGACCTACCTTGAGCTTTAAAGAAGAAGGTAATAATCTGATTGTTTCTTCATCTAAGGTTTATTTTGAGTTTAATCGTGATTCAGGTCTGGTTACTTCATATAAAGTGGATGGAACTGAGTATTTTGACCGGGGATTTGGAGTACAACCCAACTTCTGGCGGGCACCTAATGATAATGATTATGGGAATACAAATCCGAAACGTTTGTTGATTTGGAAAACTTCAAGTCATAATTTTAATATTAGTAATGCTTCCATAAGCATGGAAGGACAAAATGCAGTTCTGAGTGTAGTATATAATTTACCGGCTGGCAACCAATACTTGATGGATTATAGAATATATCCGGATGGAATAATAAATGTGAATGTGAAATTTACTGCAACTGATCAGGAAGCTATACGGACTGAAGTACAGGAAGATACTCATCTTGCCACTTATACTCCCGGTAAAAAGAAAGAGAATAAAGATCAGCTCGAAGTACCTCGTATTGGTGTGCGTTTCCGTGTACCGCAAAGTATGAATGTAGTAGAATACTTTGGGCGTGGTCCCGAAGAAAATTACATTGACCGTAATGCAGGAAGTATGGTAGGACGTTACAAGACTACTGCTGATTTCATGTATGTAGATTATGTTCGTCCACAAGAAAACGGTCATCGTACGGATACACGCTGGGTAGCTTTGACTGATAAAAATGGTCGGGGCCTGTTGGTTCAGGCTAAACAGACTATAGGCTTTAATGCTTTGAGAAATACGGTGGAGGATTTTGATTCGGAAGAATCATCGCATCCATATCAATGGAGGAATCGTTCTCCGGAGGAAATTAATCAGCATAATGTGGATGAAGCCAGAAATCTGATACGGAAAATGACTCATATTAATGATATTGTTCCTCGAAATTTTGTGGAGGTTTGTGTGGATATGAGGCAGCAAGGAGTGGCTGGTTATGACAGTTGGGGAGCAAAAGTGCAGCCTGGCTATACGATACCCGCCAATCAAAATTACGAATGGGGATTTACATTTGTGCCAGTGAGGGCAAAGGGCGATGTAGACAAGTCACTACGTTATAATTATTAATTTTGTAATGCTATGAATAACATATTCCTCTTATTAAAGGAATACAATAATAATTTATGTATGAAGAAATTTAAATTTTTATTGCTGGGCGCATGTATTGCGCTAGTTGCGTGCACAACTAAAACATCGTCTGAACAACAAGTTTCAGACAAAGGGACAAAATGGAGTTGGGACAAGGGAACGATTGTTGTAGAAACTCCCGAGCGTCCGGCCGAACAAACAAGTGTAATAGGGCTGACGATACCTAAAATGGAAGTGGTTCGTGTGGGATTTGTAGGTTTGGGAATGCGTGGCCCCGGAGCTGTAGAACGTTTTACGTATATTCCGGGTGTAGAAATCGTTGCTTTATGTGACTATGAAAAGGAGCGGGCAGAGAAATGTCAGAAGTATTTACAGAGGGCTTCTATGCCTAAAGCTGCTATATATTCAGGTGAAAAAGGATACGAAGAATTGTGTAAACGGGATGATATAGATCTGGTGTATATCGCTACAGATTGGCTGCATCATTTCCCTGTCGCTATGTGTGCGATGGAGAATAATAAAAATGTTGCCATCGAAGTTCCTTCTGCTATGGACTTGAAAGAGTGTTGGGCATTGGTAAATATGAGCGAGAAGACTCGCAAACATTGTATGATCCTTGAGAACTGCTGTTATGACTGGTTTGAAATGAATACTCTGAATATGGCGCAACAGGGTGTGTTTGGGGAGGTCGTTCGTGCCCAGGGAGCTTATATTCATAATCTGGAACCTTTCTGGGATCATTACTGGAAGAATGGTGAAAATGACAAACTGGGTTGGCGTCTGGAATATAATATGAAGCATCGGGGAGATGTATATGCCACTCATGGTCTTGGTCCTGTAGCGCAAGCGTTGGATATACATCGTGGTGACCGTATGAAGACACTCGTTGCTATGGACACCAAATCGGTAGTAGGTAAGTCGTTGGTAGAAGAAAGAACGGGACAGCCTTGTGAGAATTTCCGCAACGGTGACCATACAACTACGTTGATTCGTACGGAAAATGGAAAGGTGATTGAGATACAACATGATGTGATGACTCCGCAACCCTATAACCGTCTATATCAGTTGACTGGTACCAAGGGGTTCGCAAATAAATATCCGATAGCAGGTTATGCATTGGATGCAAAACAACTGAATGCGTCGGGAGTTGCACCTGAGGTAGATAACTTGAATTCCCATAGTTTTATGCCTAAAAAAGATATGGAAGCTCTAGTGCAGAAATACCAGCATCCCATCCTGAAGAAATATGGTGAAATGGCAAAAGAAGTTGGTGGTCATGGTGGTATGGACTTTATCATGGATAGCCGTTTGGTGTATTGCCTGCAAAATGGACTTCCTTTAGATATGGATGTCTATGATTTGGCAGAATGGTGTTGTCTGGCCGAGTTAGGCGAATTGTCTATGGACAACAATTGCGCAGCCGTTGCTTTCCCGGACTTTACCCGTGGCGAATGGAATAAAGTGAAGGGGTATAAGCATGCATATGCTTCCCCTGAAGATGAAAGTGTTGCCATGGAGAAAGCAAAAAAAATCACGGCAAAGCTGAAAGAAAAAGGTGCCGTAGAATGGGCGGGTGAAGCTGTGGAAAATGAAAAGTAGATGTAAGTAGAGATTAGGTAAAAGTAGCGCTAATCTAAAATAAAAACAGTCCGGAGAAGAAACTGTTTTTGAATCGAAAAAGGAACTTCAACGTTTGGAGTTCCTTTTTCGATTTATTGATTGTGAAAAGTACTTATAAATGTATTAGGTAGTTTAAAAGAAGTTATAAAACGAAGCTTGGAAACTTTTGAGGATGAAAAAGTTTTTAATTTTGCACACTATGTGTAAGTATAGATACCATATATGGAACAAAAATATATATTAAGCGCAATAGATGCTGCTCTGCAAGCCGGTGCAGACATTCTTTCCATCTATAATGACCCGGCATCGGACTTTGAAATAGAAAAAAAAGCGGATAACTCCCCTTTAACCATTGCGGATCGCAAGGCACATGAAACGATTACCGGTTTTCTGTGCGATACTCCTTTTCCCATTCTGAGTGAAGAAGGGAAACATTTACCCTATGCAGAACGCTGTGGATGGGATGCTTTGTGGATTGTAGACCCTCTGGACGGTACCAAGGAGTTTATTAAACGAAATGGAGAGTTTACTGTAAATATCGCATGGGTTAATCATTCAGTACCCGTAATGGGAGTTATTTATCTTCCTGTGAAACAGGAACTTTATTTTGCAGAAGAAAGTATTGGGGCATACAAACTCTCCAATGTAACTTCTCGCAGAAATGCTTCACTGGATGAATTGATTGCATCCGCTACCCGTCTGCCTTCTGTTACCGAAAGAGGTAAATTTGTAATCGTGGCTTCCCGTTCGCATCTAACTCCGGAGACGGAGGCTTATATCGAAGAAATGAAACATCAACACTCGGAAGTAGAACTTATATCTAGTGGTAGTTCCATTAAAATCTGCCTTGTAGCCGAAGGAAAGGCGGATGTATATCCTCGTTTTGCACCTACCATGGAATGGGATACGGCAGCAGGACATGCTATAGCACGTGCTGCCGGATTGGAAGTTTATCAGGCTGGAAAAGAAGAGCCGCTTTGTTACAATAAAGAGAATTTACTGAATCCGTGGTTTGTGGTGGAACCTAAGCAAATGAAATAGTAACAAGATACAGTATAATGTATGACATTTGAGATAATATTTGTGCTATTGGCACTTTTGGGCATGGTGGTGGCATTGGCATTGGATAAAATGCGTCCCGGCATGGTGCTATTTTCCGTTGTAGTTTTGTTCTTATGTGCCGGCATCCTGACACCCAAAGAGATGCTGGAAGGTTTTAGTAATAAAGGAATGATTACCGTAGCTATGCTATTTTTGGTCAGTGAGGGTATTCGTCAGTCCGGAGCATTGGGCCAGATTATCAAAAAGTTGCTTCCTCAGGGTAAGACGACTGTGTTTAAAGCCCAATTTCGTATGCTTCCCACTATCTCTTTTATTTCTGCTTTTCTTAATAATACCCCTGTTGTTGTAATATTTGCTCCGATAATCAAGCGTTGGGCAGAATCGGTAAAATTACCTGCTACCAAGTTTTTGATACCTCTTTCTTATGTGACTATTTTGGGGGGGATATGTACTCTTATCGGAACTTCTACTAACCTGGTAGTACACGGCATGATATTAGAGGCAGGTTATGAAGGATTTACTATGTTTGAATTAGGCAAAGTGGGTATTTTCATAGCTATAGCAGGAATTATTTATTTATTTCTATTTTCTTCCAAACTCTTGCCGGATGTTCGTACGGATGCTGTGAAGCAAGATGACGAACCGGAAGAAGATGTTGGTTTGCATCGGGTTGAGGCTGTACTTGGTCCTCGATTTCCTGGTATTAACAAGAAGTTGGGAGAGTTTAATTTTCAGCGTCACTATGGAGCAGCAGTTAAGGAAATAAAGCGGAGCGGACAAAGTATTACTGCGAATCTGGATAATGAGGTTTTGCGTGAGGGTGATACATTAGTGGTGATGGCGGATGATTCTTTTGTTCAAACTTGGGGAGAGTCTTCCGTGTTCGTTTTGTTGGCCAATGGCAAAGATAACGAACCGGTTCCCGGAAAGGGGAAACGCTGGTTTGCCCTTTTATTACTGATATTGATGATTACTGGGGCCACGGTAGGCGAGCTGCCGGTTGTGAAAGAGGCATTCCCGAATATCAAGTTGGATATGTTTTTCTTTGTTTCTGTGACTACTATCATTATGGCATGGACTAAAATCTTTCCGGCCCGTAAGTACACTAAATACATTTCATGGGATATCCTGATAACAATTGCGTGTGCTTTTGCTATCAGTAAAGCAATGGTTAATTCCGGTGTGGCAGATGTAGTGGCAAGTTATATCATCGGTATGACTGAACATTACGGTCCTCAGGTGTTACTGGCAGCTGTATTTATCATTACGAACTTGTTTACTGAATTGATAACCAATAATGCCGCTGCTGCATTAGCTTTCCCATTGGCGCTCTCCATTTCTTCGCAGATGGGTGTTAGCCCTATGCCTTTCTTTGTAGTGATCTGTATGGCTGCCTCTGCCAGTTTCTCTACACCTATCGGTTATCAGACAAATTTGATTGTGCAAGGTATTGGCAACTATAAGTTCACTGATTTTGTCCGTATCGGATTGCCGCTGAATATTATAGCTTTCTTGATATCCATATTCCTTATTCCATTAATTTGGCCCTTTTAATAATTAGATTATGACAGACAATAATATATATCCGATTTTTGATAGGATGTTGTCGAGAGAGGATAAAGAAGAACTTCTCGGTCAGCATAGTGTGATGATATGGTTTACCGGATTGAGCGGTTCCGGTAAAAGTACGATAGCTATTGCTTTGGAGCGCGAATTGCATAAGCGAGGTTTACTTTGCCGCATTCTGGACGGGGACAATATCCGTAGCGGCATCAATAATAATTTGGGCTTTACTGAAGCTGATCGTGTAGAAAATATCCGCCGTATTGCAGAAGTCTCCAAACTTTTTATTGATTCAGGCATTATAACTATTGCTGCTTTTATCAGTCCTAACAATGATATCCGAGAAATGGCGGCTAATATCATCGGGCAGGAGGACTTCTATGAAGTGTATGTAAGTACCCCTTTGACTGAGTGTGAGCGTAGGGATGTAAAGGGGCTGTACGCAAAGGCACGCCGGGGAGAGATTAAAAATTTTACGGGGATTTCTGCTCCGTTTGAAGCACCCCTTCATCCGGCATTGACGTTAGATACCTCAAAACTCAGCCTGGAAGAGTCAGTCAATCAACTGCTCGACCTCATTTTACCGAAAATACAGATTAAAAAGTGATTATATAAAAAATGGAAGAATATAAATTGAGCCATCTGAAAGAACTCGAAGCAGAGTCTATTCATATCATCCGTGAAGTGGCAGCGGAATTTGAAAATCCGGTGATGCTTTATAGTATTGGAAAAGACTCCTCGGTAATGGTTCGCCTTGCCGAAAAAGCCTTTTATCCGGGTAAAGTACCCTTCCCGTTGATGCATATCGATTCGAAGTGGAAATTTAAGGAAATGATTCAATTCCGCGATGAGTATGCCAAAAAGCATGGCTGGAATCTGATAGTAGAAAGTAATATGGAGGCTTTTCATGCAGGTGTAGGACCGTTTACTCATGGAAGTAAAGTACACACAGACTTGATGAAAACTAAGGCTCTTCTGAGTGCTTTGGATAAATATAAATTTGACGCAGCTTTTGGGGGTGCTCGTCGTGACGAAGAGAAATCACGTGCGAAAGAACGTATTTTTTCTTTTCGTGATAAGTTCCACCAATGGGACCCGAAGAACCAGCGTCCGGAATTGTGGGATATCTACAATGCCCGTGTGCATAAGGGAGAAAGCATTCGTGTGTTCCCGTTGAGTAACTGGACGGAGCTGGATATCTGGCAATACATTCGTTTGGAAAATATTCCTATTGTTCCGTTGTATTATGCCAAGGAGCGTCCGTGCGTAGAAATTGATGGTAATTTGATTATGGCAGATGATGACCGCCTGCCTGAAAAATATCGTGATCAGATAAAGATGAAAATGGTACGTTTCCGTACATTGGGCTGTTGGCCGTTGACCGGTGCGGTAGAGAGCAATGCGGATACGATTGAGACAATTGTAGAGGAGATGATGACTACCACCAAAAGTGAGCGTACCACCCGTGTAATCGACTTTGATCAGGATGCCAGTATGGAGCAGAAAAAGCGTGAGGGATACTTTTAAGAATTAAGAATTAAAAATTAAAACCTGAGGATTGGAATCTTAAACCTGACCTTTAGAACTTTAATGCTTAGGTTTAAGAAGATAAAGGTGACAATTAAAAAGTAAAAAGTGATGGAGAATAACTCTAAACTAAATATCAAGGAGTTTCTGGATAAAGACGAACAGAAAGACTTACTCCGCTTTCTGACTGCCGGTTCGGTGGATGATGGAAAATCTACGTTGATCGGGCGTTTGTTGTTTGATAGCAAGAAATTGTATGAAGACCAGTTAGATGCATTGGAACGTGATAGTAAGCGTATGGGAAATGCCGGTGATCACATTGATTACGCATTGCTGCTGGATGGTCTGAAAGCAGAACGTGAACAAGGTATTACGATTGATGTGGCATATCGATATTTCTCTACTAATAATCGTAAATTCATCATTGCTGATACTCCGGGACACGAGCAATATACGCGTAATATGATTACCGGCGGTTCAACGGCTAATCTGGCTATCATTCTTGTAGATGCCCGTACCGGTGTCATTACACAGACGCGTCGTCATTCTTTTCTGGTGTCTTTGTTGGGCATTAAGCATGTGGTGCTTGCTGTTAATAAAATGGACTTGGTAGGCTTCTCTGAGGAGCGCTTTAATGAAATCGTTAAAGAGTATAAACAGTTTATTGCACCATTGGGTATTCCTGATGTGACTTGTATTCCGCTCTCCGCTTTGGATGGCGATAATGTAGTGGAGAGGTCTGAACGCACTCCATGGTACAATGGCATTTCTTTGCTCGATTTCTTGGAGACTGTCCAAATTGATAATGACCATAACCTGTCTGATTTCCGTTTTCCGGTACAGTATGTATTGCGTCCTAATCTTGATTTCCGTGGTTTTTGCGGTAAAGTTGCATCAGGGATAGTACGTAAAGGGGATGAAGTGATAGCGTTACCTTCAGGCAAGAAATCACGTGTTAAGAGCATTGTTACGTATGACGGTGAACTGGATTATGCTTTTCCGCCTCAATCTGTAACTTTAACGCTGGAAGATGAGATTGACGTATCGAGAGGAGAGATGTTGGTGCATCCTGATAATTTACCGGTTGTAGATCGCAATTTTGAAGCCATGCTGGTGTGGATGGATGAAGAGCCGATGAATCTCAATAAATCCTTCTTCATCAAGCAGACTACTAATTTGAGTCGTTCACGTATCAGTAACATAAAATATAAAGTAGATGTTAATACGATGGAGCAGTTGTCCGTTGATAATGGACAATTGACGCCTGATGATCTGCCTATGCAGTTAAATCAGATAGCCCGTGTTGTTCTTACTACTGCCAAGGAATTATTCTTTGACTCTTATCAAAAAAACAAGGCAACAGGTGCATTCATTCTAATTGATCCGATTACCAATAACACCAGTGCTGTCGGTATGATTATCGATAGGGTAGCGGATAAGGATATGCATCTTTCTGAAGATCTTCCGGTCTTGAACTTACCGAAGTTAGGTATTGCTCCCGAACACTATGAAGCTATAGAAAAAGCGGTGAAAGATCTGAAGCGCCAAGGTATTGAAGTGAAAATAATCAAATAATGTACCATAATTATGGGTTTACTGGAATTTAACAAACTCCCTATAAACACTTTGGTGGGAGCTGATTGGAAGACATTTAATGCTATTACGAAAGGACGGGAAATAGATGCGGCATACAAAGGCAAATATCGTTTGACTAAGGCGGTATGTCGTCTGCTTTCTACACTGGCTCCTTTGCAGAACGGACGCTATGATAAACGGTTGGCATCCCAACCGTTAGAGCATGATCCGGTATTTATTCTTGGCCATTGGCGTAGCGGGACGACCTTTGTGCACAATGTCTTCTCATGCGACAAACATTTTGGCTATAACACTACGTATCAAACCGTATTTCCGCATCTGATGATGTGGGGACAGCCTTTCTTCAAGAAAAACATGAGCTGGCTGATGCCTGATAAACGTCCTACAGATAACATGGAACTTGCTGTGGATCTGCCACAGGAAGAAGAGTTTGCACTTGCCAATATGATGCCTTATACCTATTATAACTTTTGGTTCCTCCCAAAGTATCAGCAGGAATATGCAGATAAATATTTGCTGTTCGATGATATAACGGAAAAGGAACTGAAGGTTTTTGAAGAAGTGTTTATCAAGCTGATTAAGATATCATTGTGGAATACTAACGGAACGCAGTTCTTGAGTAAGAATCCGCCCCATACGGGACGTGTGAAAGAACTAGTCAAAATGTTCCCTAATGCTAAATTTATCTATCTGATGCGTAATCCTTATACGGTGTTCGAGAGTACCCGAAGTTTCTTCACGAATACAATCCAGCCGTTGAAGTTGCAGGACATCAGTAATGACGAAATTGAAAAGAATATTCTTTCTATTTATGCCAAACTGTATCATAAATACGAGGCTGATAAATCTTGTATTCCTGCCGGTAATCTGGTGGAAGTGAAGTTCGAAGACTTTGAAGCGGATGCTATGGGGATGACTGAGCAGATTTATCGTGACTTGTCTATTCCCGGATTTGCTGAAGCACGCAATGATATAGAAAAGTATGTAGGTGGAAAGAAGGGATATAAGAAGAATAAATATAAATATGATGATCGCACCGTGCAATTGGTTCAGGATAACTGGAACTTTGCATTGGAGCAGTGGAAATATGAACTTTAATTAAAAAAAAAGCTAATGAGATGATGCAGAAGAAAATTTGTATGTACGGCTTGCTATCCGCTTTTTTATGTTGCGGAACGGCACTTGCACAGCAGCAACAGCATACTGTGGAAATGATTCCGTTCGGAGACATGGATCAGTGGATAGATCGTCAGATTAAAGAGTCGGGCATTATCGGTGGCGCGTTGAAGAATGTATATGCTATCGGACCGACTGCAACTATTCGTGAAAATAAGGCCTATAAGAACATGGGTGGTTCGCCATGGGCGACTTCGAATGTAATGGCGCGTGTAACGGGGATTACTAAAACCAATACGTCAGTGTTTCCCGAGAAGCGTGGTGATGGTTACTGTGCCCGTATGGATACTCGTATGGAGAGTGTAAAAGTATTGGGTATTGTTGATATCACGGTACTTGCCGCAGGTTCTATGTTTTTGGGGGAAGTGCATGAGCCGATTAAGAGTACAAAGAATCCGCAAAAAATGTTGAATTCCGGTATTCCCTTTACAAAGAAACCTATCGCTGTACAGTTTGACTATAAAGTTAAAATGTCTGATAGGGAAAAGCGTATTCGTGCTACCGGTTTTAGCCGGATAACGGACGTGGAAGGTAAAGACTTTCCTGAAGTGAATTTATTTTTGCAGAAGCGTTGGGAAGACAAGGATGGCAATATTTTTGCTAAACGGGTAGGGACTATGGTGGTACGTTACTATAATACCACTGATTGGCGTAATAATGCTACCTATTCAATCATGTATGGTGATATCACCGGTGATCCTGCTTATAAGCCTCATATGATGCGTTTGCAGGTAGAAGAACGTTACGCTATTAACAGTAAAGGTGAGAGTGTTCCGGTTAAAGAAGTGGCATGGGGAACTGAGGAAGATGTTCCTACACATTTATTATTGCAGTTTACTTCCAGCCATGGAGGAGCATACATAGGTTCTCCTGGTAATTCACTCTGGATTGATAATGTGAAACTGGTATATTGATTTATATTATTTCATTCAAAAAATCCCCTTGTTACACGAACTTGTGACAGGGGGAACTTTTTCCAATGAATATTCTATTTCAGATAAACTTTGTAGGTTAATCCACCGCTGAGATATTTCATTTTTTGCATTTCTATCTGCATGTGTACATGGTTGAACAGCAGGTAAGTGATGCCTAAGGCAAAATCTTTAGAATCATATTCCGCAATGACCCTTAATTGTGGGTGGAAAGACGGAGAGTAAGTGACACCGGCCGCTATTCCGTTTAACTTATATTCCTTTCGTTTATTATATAAATAAGAAAGGTGTATTCCGATTTCTTCTTTGCCTATCGGTAGATGTTTGGTTGCGGCAATATAAAATCGGCTGTAGTAACCGTTTCCTTCTGTTGAGCTTATTACACCACCACCGGAAGAAGTGAAAGGATCGGAGGTACCTAAAACCACAGCAGGCATGTATTTCCAAAATTGTCCTTCTTTCAAAGCTCGTAGCCGGACGGAAAAATATCTGTCTTGATTGGTAAATCCTGAATAACCATACGGCTTTAATCCTAGTGCTTCTGCTTTGAAAAGCGTACATGTATATGCAACTTCCAGCCAGGGAAAAAAGGTTATATTTAAATAATAGTTATAGGTATGATAGTACCAAGTGGAAGGTGTCAACTCTTTATTCATGAAGTTTCCGCCAATCATGAAAGTCTTGTCACGTTGCATTTCCGCAGAAGGGGCATGCAACAATCCGGTTGTACCGTATGTCAATTGCGCAGAAAGCATGAAAGGAAAAAAAGCAAACCAAACGATAAGGAACAGTTTGAATTTCATAATTGAAAAACAGTTTCGGGTATTATGATTAACACATGTGTGTGGATTTGTATTTTAAAAAAGAAGGCGTCCGGAATTCTCAGACGCCTTCATCTTTAGAGGTTTCTCAGTTTTCTGAGTTGGATTATTGTTTTATTCCAAAATTACTACACGGTTTAAATAGTTCTTACCGAACATATTTGCAGTACCACCGAATCCAACGAGTTCAAGCTGATCTTTGCTTACACCTTCTTTGATCAATGCATCGTAAACTGCCTGAGCACGTTTTTCAGATAATTTTTGGTTCCATGAAGCACTACCCGTAGCCTTGTCAGCATAACCGGCAACTTTGTACTTTTTATCCGGATTAGCCTTCAGAATCTTAGCGGCCAACTGGATGTTAACCATACCGTAATCATCAATGCGAGCGCTACCAATCTTGAAGAAGATGGCACGAGGACCGGCAACTTCAATTTCCTTCACTACTTCCTTAGTTACAGGCTTAGCGTTAGCCAAAGCGTTCTTAGCGTTAGCCAAGTCAGCCTGAGCTTGTGCCAATTCACTTCTGTATTTATTTACTTCTCTGTTGATAGCATCTTGGTCAACTGTTGCATTAGAAACAAATTTCTTACCACCAAATGTGTAGATAGCACCGATATTTAAGCGACCAGTGGATTCAGCTTTACGACAGTCGCTTCCATTACCGAAGATGGAGGGAGTTACACCGAAACGACCTTCTAGTGTGATAGCCAGCTTATTAGATACGTTATATCCCAATCCCAATCCGACAGTTGCACCAAAGCGAGCTTTAACGCCATGTGAATTGAAATATGATTCGGGAGTTAACGTAATATCTGTTGTAGTTCCGGGAGTTAAGTCAATATCTCCACCACCGTTATAAACAACTACACCATCTACTGCCGTAGCGATGTTCATGGTAGGACCACCAAACAAGTATACATCTACTGCACGATTTACGTTCTTGTTGCCAAAGAGGCTGTTCAGGTTCAGCATTGCATCCAGATTGATTTCTCCAAACTTTTTGCAATAGTTACTATAGCCGGTATTTTGTTTCTCCAAGCTTTGCCATGCAGCGCTTGCCACACCACGAATACCCCAAGTCGGAGTCAGATATTTACCAACCTGAACGTTGATGTTGAGAGTAGGTGAGTTAAGACCGTCATTGAAGACCGTCATTGCCCCCACACCGCCACCGATAAATATATTATCGCTTGCTTTCTGCTTCTCTTGTGCATCAACAGTGGCTACATTTGCGCCCGCCAAGAGAAGAGATAATATTAAAAATCTATATTTCATTTTCTTTTTTTCAGGGTAAATAATACATTTTGTAAAATAGGTTACTAAATGCCTATTCATTTTATTTATTTATTACCGATACCACCGCCAGCGTTTGCATCGTCACCATGACCGTGACCATGACCATGACTAATTTCTACACCTTCGGCAGTTGCTTTAATTTCGTTGTTAGCTACTACTAATTGTTCACCTTCCACTTCGTATGTTTCACCGGCAACTTTAGTGCTGAATTTCACACTACAAACCTTAGATGTCGTTTGGATAGAGAAAGTAACGGATTTAGCAGCTTCTGTTAAAGTAAAAGTAACTGGTCTCAACTCTTTCTTTGCGCTAGTGGGAAGGGCATCAATTGTAGCACGAAGATTTTTCTTAGCTATCAATAGGTTTGCTTTTGCTTCTTCATCCTCACCTGCACGAGTTGTAGGACTTGTTAATTCTTCAACAGCTTTCAGAAGTTTTGTTTTTTGTTCAGCTGTATAGAATTCACCAAAAGGAACTTCTACATCAAGAGTATAAGGTGTATCAGCTTTAAACTCATCTGCGTAAGTTTTTGTTTCTTCGCCTTTAACAGGATCTTTTCCTTCTACGGGATTACCTTGTTCAGGTATTTGGACGGGATCTTCTACTGCTGACAAAACAAAACTAACGGGTATGATATTATAAGCACCCTTTACAGGAGCAGGTATATTTACAGTCTTTACTACTGTATTATATCCATCCTTTTTAGCAGTTACTGTAATATCTGCAGCAGTTTTATATTCGATAGTTTTGTTAAGGACATTTCCACTTGCATCTGTGAAAGTTACACCCTCCAAAGTATTTCCACTTGCTGATGTAGCACTCAAAGTTACAACAAATACTCCTTCTCCCAGATCAACTTCCGGTACAGTAATATTAATATCAGGAACATTTACGTTGAAATCTTCCTTTTCGCAACCAGCTAGTGTAAAACCAGCTACAATAGTTAAAGCCAATGCTCCTTTAGCATAAAGGCCATTCAAAAAACTTTTCTTTTTCATCTCAAATAAAATTAAAAATTTAGTAATTCCGATTTAATAAAATATGGGTTATATTGATTTCTTTTCAGTACATTGTCATCAGCCCTTGTATGAGGCATCAGATAATATTTCGATTCGTTTCCGGCATTATAGCTTATACCAGTACCAAAACCTGTAGATATTCTCGGCATATATCCGCGTCGTTTATACCGATAAGGGGGAAGTGCTACGGATATTCTGAATCCTCCGTTTAATCTAGCTTTATCCGACTTCTCCGCATAAAAGCCCACCGCTGCATGTTTGAAATATCTTGTCATCTCTATTGCCACTCCTACATCTCTTAATAGATACTGCTCAGCTCGAAGTTTGAATTCTGTATTATACTTACTCCAATAAAAATTACTGCCTACAGACCAATACCATCTCGTTTCTCCGTTATATCGGAAAGAACTGAAATTATTGAAATATCCAATCCCTACTAATCCGAATTTCCCTTCTAAAGAGAAGCGTTCATCTTTCAAAGGATGGAATACGCTTGCCTCCGCTCCATAACAATTGGTGTCAAATACTCCAACTACTGTTTTAAGCCATACATTGTGTGGCAATCGTACACTTTGGTCTAAAGTCAGATATCCCCACCGTATGTTTTTCATGGCACCGTTATATCCGTCATTATATACCGGAAATATAACTTGCGCGGTCAGTCGGCTTCCTTTCCATAACGAAATCTCAATTGCCGGACTTACTTCCAGACACGCTTGATAGATTTGCGTTATGATAAGATTCTTAAAATAAAGTTGTGGATATACTAAAATGTCCACCTTAAACAAAGAACTATTCTTTTTCTTCACTGTTTTCGCTTTCTTCCATGCTCCACCTAAATCATAACTGACGTCCCAATCCGCATGGCTTGCTTCAGGAACGCTATCACCGATTATCGGTTTATAGTAGAGAGAAATTTGAGGCACATTATTGTCTAAAACAATTACCCGACATGGCTTTTTATCCGGAAACTGGGAGAGGTATTGATAAGAATCCACTTGTCTTATAACACATTGATTATTAATTAGTAATAACTAATTGATAAAAAATAAAATATTGGGATATTTACTGCTTTTCATATTGTGCAGAGCTTTATTGTTACTTGTTTGTTTCCTAACTGATTTGCTGTATTTAATAATTATTTAATTATATATTTATCAAAAAAAAAATTAAAGAGATTTCTTTTGTAAATAATTGATATTTCTAAATTCGATTCTAATATTGACACATAAATCAAGCAATTACCAACTGGTAATTACTTGATTTCTTTATAACAAAAAAGGTGTCTAGCAATAGCTAAACACCTTTTCTCTTTTATAGAGTTTCTGTTATAAGAAATCTTATCTTATTCCAGAATTACTACTCGGTTCAAATAGTTCTTGCCGAACATGTTAGCAGTACCACCGAATCCAACGAGTTCGAGTTGATCCTTATCAACGCCTTCCTTAATCAATGCGTCATAAACAGCCTGAGCACGTTTTTCAGACAACTTCTGGTTCCATGAAGCTCTACCCGTAGCCTTATCAGCATAACCGGCAACTTTGTACTTCTTATCAGGATTAGCCTTCAGAATCTTAGCAGCCAACTGGATGTTAACCATACCGTAATCATCAATGCGAGCGCTACCAATCTTAAAGAAGATGGCACGAGGACCGGCAACTTCAATCTCCTTCACTACTTCCTTAGTTACAGGTTTAGAGTTAGCCATGGCATTTTTAGCACTTGCTAGGTCAGCCTGAGCCTGAGCCAATTCGCTTCTGTACTTATTGATTTCATTGTTGATGGCATTCTGATCAACTTTTGCACCACAAGATATAAAATTCTTGCCGCCAAAAGTATAAGTAACACCAGCAGTCAGAGACACCGCACCATCTGTATAGGCACTACTCTTATTCCCAAACATAGAAGGAGATACTTCACCTCTTGCCTCAATGTTGATGTCCAAATACTTGCTCACATTGAACTGTCCCATCAAACCTACAGAACCGTTAATCAAAGCATTTAATTTATCTTGCTCACCATAAGCCTTTGCAAAAGTCAATCCGGGACCTGCGAACACAGATAAAGTAAATAAGCGCTCCGGATTATATCCGCAAACAGAGTTAGACAAGTTATACATAGCATCTGCACGCAGAGTGAAATACTTCTTGTTCTTAACCTCAGCATAAGTGCCTTTTATTTGTCCACGCTCTGTATACAGTGTCGACCATAATCCGGCAACTTGTCCGCGAACTCCCCAGATAGGATTGAACAGTTTACCCACTGATACGTGGATCAATGGCGTGATGGCATGTCCAAAGCCATAATCAAAGTTATCAGGATTAACACATGCCTGAGCTCCTACACCAGCGCTTATAAAGATATTATCTTTAAATTTTTCGCTGTAGTATTTCTCTTTAGTCTGTGCAGTAGCTGTAAGAGCTAATCCCGCCAACATGATAGATACTATACCAAATTTACATTTCATTGTTTTTTCTATTTTAAAATGATTAACTCTATGCTTTTTCTGCCAGTTTCTTTATTTCAACCGGAACTGGAAACATAATCCACCCGTGAAATATTTCATCTTTTGCAGTTCCACCTGTATATGCAGATGTTTTAAAAGCAAGTAAGTGGCTCCCAGTGCAAAATCTTTTGAATCATATTCTGCAATCATTCTTAATTCAGGCGCAAAAGTTGGATTATAACTAATACCTGCCGCTATTCCATTCAGCTTGTACTCTTTTCTTTTATTATATAAATAAGAAAAGTGTACCCCTATTTCTTCTTTTCCTATGGAAATATGCTTGGTGGCCGCTGCATAGAAACGACTATAATATCCGTTTCCTTCTGTAGAACCAATCGAGCCTCCTCCGGATGAAGTAAATGGATCTGATGTTCCGAAAACAATAGCTGGCATATACCTCCAGAATTGTCCTTCTTTCAAAGCCCGTAACCGGATAGAAAAATATCTATCCTGATTAGTGAATCCCGAATAGCCATAAGGCTTTAACCCTAAAGCTTCTGCCTTAAACAGGGTGCAAGTATAAGCAACTTCCATCCACGGCAAAATGGTAACATTCAAAAAATAATTGTACGTATGGTAATACCACGTAGGAGGAGTTATCTCCTTATTCATAAAGTTCCCTCCCAGCATCACTGTTTTGTCCTTTTGCATCTCTGCCGAAGGAGCATGCAGCAAACCGGTAGTTCCATAAGTCAATTGAGCCGAAAGCATGGATGATACACTGATAAGCAGTGTCGCAATAAACATTCGCTTTATTCTCATTATGTATAATCTCATGCTTTAGGTTCAATTGCATTATTTAAAAACAGGCCTATTCAAAATCGATAATACCACCACCTGCGTTCAAATCTTCACCATTGCCATGTCCATGAGTGTGACCAATGGCATAATTTGCAGTCAGAGTTGTAGAGATAATCTTTTTAACTACCACTGTTACGTCTGTAGTTTTTTTGTTCTTATCAATTACATGAACAGTATATGATCTTCTTACTTGTTTTCTGACCATACTGAAGTTATCAATTTGCTTGTATGCAGGAACTGATATATCTACAGACAGAGCAGTTTTTGAGTAGCTGTTCTTCGGTGCAATATTAGCATTGTCTTTTAGAATCATATTTTTCAGTAACATTGTTACGTAAGATTTCGTTTCTGCATTCATACCAGACAAGGCAGCTTCAACAGCCAAAGCAGGAGTGTTTCCATCATAAGCGGTTCCACCCATGTAGTTTCCTTTTACAGTAACTACAGCGACTGCAGAACCTGTATAACAAGGCTTATCGATGATTTCGGCATCCAACTTAACGCTGTCTACTGGAACGATGGCTGACTCAAAACCGAAACGGAATTTGGAGAAGTGATTGATTTTACCAACGAAAGTACCTGAAGTCATATCGTATTCAGCATAATTATTAGCATCAGCTGACCATACACCGGTTTTTTCGTTTTGATAAAGAACACCTAATACGTAGTCAGGTTCTACAGTAACAGTAACCGGAGCCTGGAACTTAACTTCCAGCGGTTGAGAGAATACAGTACCACTGGGTTGTCCTTCGTAAGTACGCACAGCAGCAGTTGCTTTTTCAGTTTGTATATCACGAGTCAGTTTGATTGCTTGAGCCTGACCACCTACATAATAAACTTGCGTGTTAGCAGGCAATGTGATCTGGTCGGCAACAGTTTTAGTCTCTTGAGTTGTTTCACCTGTTGTTTCATCAATAATAGCTTCTGTGGATACAAGTTCTACTACGAGAGCCTCTTCTACTTTTACCACTGGAATATCAATTTTAGTAATATCCTCAATACCTAATTCTTCGGCAACTTTCTCGATATCTGCTTTAACTTCAGGTTCTTTAATATCTTCAACTTTCGTTGGCTCTGCTTTATCTACAGGCACTTCGATAGTTTGTTCACCACCCTTACTCGGATCTTCATCAGGGATATCACTGCTTTCAGCTTTCAATACAACTTCAATGGAAGTCACAGAAGTAGCACCAGTCTCAACCAGTTTCACAACTGTGGCTTTTGCTTGTGCAACATAGCCGGCTTTTGAAACTGTAACAATAGCTAACGTTGTAGGAGTGATATGTTCAGCTGCCATTTCTATATTGAAATAACCACGATTATCGGTAGTGAGATCAGCTTTGAACTCACCAACTTCAACTTTTACAGTAGCATCGGGTACAGCAGCATCTTTTTCATTAGTAACAAAACCGCATACATAGTATTTAGACACTTTTGCAGTTTCTTCCTTTTGCATCAATACGGCAACTGTAGAGGTTACAATTTGATCACCTTCACCTTCTTCAGCAGCAACAGGTGCTACGGTGATAGTAGCGTAAGCGTTTTTGTAACCTTCAGCTGTAAGAACAGCATAGTAAGTGCCCGGTTGTACCCCTTCTATTGTGAAAGTGTTATTAACAACTGCAATTGTACATCCTGGTATAACTACTGATGATAATTTTACAGCAGTGCTACTTTCATCAGTTGCAGTACCTTTTATGGTATATTTTACAGTTTTGTATGTCGGAGTATCATATCCCGGATACAAAGCCGCATTTACTGTGTAGACAGCAGTTTTACCATTTTCAATCTGTTCTACATATACTGAAGTCGTGACAGTCTTGTAATCATCTTTAGTAACAGTCAGAACATTCAGCCCTTCTGTTGCATCTAAAGTATAAGTACCATCAGCAGCAGTTGTAGCACCATTAACCTTGGCATCAGACAACGGTTCCCCCGTAGAAGCATTAGAAACGACACCTGTAATTTTGTATACCGGTTTCACTGTACTCGGTGTCTCTGTCGTTAATTCTTCTTTTTCGTAGCAGCTGGCGAACACGCCGCAGATTGCTACTAACATTAACGCTAACTTTACGTTAATACCAAACAAACTTTTCTTTTTCATCTCAATAAAATTAAAATTAATAAACTAATAATTCTGATTTAATAAAATATGGGTTAAAACTATTTGATTGCATTACATTGTCACCGGGTGAAGAGCGATAGCTTTTATAATAATATTGCTCGTTTCCTGCGTTATATGCCATTCCCATGTTTTTAGAAGGAGTAACTCGGGGGATATATCCCTTCCTCTTATATTTATAAGGTGGCAAGGCAATCTGGAAACGAAAGCCTCCATTGGATTTTGCTCCTTGTGCTTTCATTGCATAAAAACCGATTGAAGCATAACGGAAATGCCTGATAATATCTACCTTCACTCCTCTTTCACCCAATAAATACTGTTCAAGTTTCATAGTTGTTTCTACATTATATTGTGGCCAATAAAAATAACCTCCAATTGACCATGTCATTTTTTTCTGTGTTCCAAAGTGGCAGGTAAATCCATCCCAGTATGCCGCCCCTGTATATCCGATACGTCCTTCAATTCCAAATCTATTATCACGGATAAAACGATGGCTTATCTTCAGATCCACTCCATAACGTTCGCTACTGAAATGTCCTACTGTAAGTGTTCCCCAGATATTATAGGGTAATCTTACAGTTTGTGATATACCGATAAAACCAGGATGTATTTTGTTATACATATCTGGATATCCGTCATTATAAATAGGTACTTCCAATTGTGCTGTCAGTCTCATCCCTTTCCAGAAAGAAACTTCTATTGCCGGTGCCAGATTAAACAGAACTTGATATATTTGTGTAATTACTAAGTTCTTCAATGACAACTCCGGATATATTACCACGTCCACTTTAAACAAAGAGCTATTCTTCTTTTTTACTTTACCTGCCTTTTTCCAGTTAGCACCCAGATTATAGCTTACATCCCAATCCCGTAGAGCTACCTCTGGTGCACTGTCACTCATAATTGGCTTATAAAATAATGAAATTTGGGGTACGTTATTATCCAAAACAACAATCCGGCATGGCTTTTTATCCGGTAATCAGGATAAAGAAATATCAGATAAATAAAACATACAATCAACTAGTATTTAGCGAATTGCACAATACTAAACAATATCATTACTTTCCTTTATTGTTTCTTTTTTAGACATTAATATTATATATTTGTTGCTGGTTTGTTACTATTTCTACATCAGTGGAGCAAATAGAGATTCTTTTTATTTTTCTAATATTCAATAAATTAAATGCAAATAGAAGTAACTGAACTGAATAAAACTCAAATGCGGAATCATTTGAACCCTGCTTTTGTTACCATGTTGTTACTATAAAAATAAATATGTATGCTATTTTCAACAGATAGGAGATTCTAAACAGAGATATGAAAGAAGAATTAAAAATAAAAGAGCCAATAAAGCTGAGAATCAAACATCTCGCTAATGGCAATAAATCGATATATCTTGATATGTATATGAATGGGAAACGAAAATACGAGTTCCTGAAATTATATATTATACCTGAATATAACAAATCAGACAGGGTACGTAATAGCGAAACACTAAAATTAGCAAATGCCATTAAGGCTCAAAGAATTATTGAATTGCAAAATCAGAGTTACGGTTTTTAAATCAATAAAACATCTCATATTAAACTGATCGATTATGTACAAGGCGTAGCTGAAAAGAAATCTGAGAATGAAGTGCGCAAAACGGTATTACATGCTGTAGTCTATCACCTTAGGCGTTATGATCCTAATGATATCCAGCTAAGCCGGATAGATAAAGATTATATTTTGGGATTTCTCGATTATCTAAAGACAGCAAAACAAACTCATACCAAAAAAGAGAAATTTCTGCATGCCAATACCCAAGTCTATTATTATAAAATGTTGAGGTATTGCTTGAATTATGCAGTATCAGAAGAATTGATATCGGCTAATCCTATGAATAAAATGAAAAATGAAGAAAAGCCACATAAACACCGTACAGAAAGAGAATATCTCACTATTGACGAATTGCGAAAGTTGGCTCAAACGCCTTTTTATAATGATTTATTAAAGAAAGCTTTTCTCTTCAGCTGTTTTTGCGGGCTGAGGCATTCTGACATCATAGCACTTACATGGGGAGACATAGAAATGGACGAGGATGGTAATTCTCGGTTGCATATCATACAAAAGAAAACTAAGGAGGGCATTTCCTTACCTTTAAGCCAGGAAGCTATAAAACAGTTGCCGAAGCGAAAAGACGCTAAGGATGACGACATAATATTCAAAAAGTTAATAACATTGGGAAGAACAAATGAGATTTTACCCAAATGGGCTGAACAGGCCGGAATTAAAAAGCATATTACATTCCATACCGCCAGACATACCCACGCGACTATGCTGCTAACTTTAGGCGTCGATCTGTATACTGTTTCCAAATTGCTTGGCCATACCAATATACAGACTACACAGATTTATGCCAAACTTGTTGATGAAAGTAAGAAAAAGGCAATCGACCTCATACCTAGTATAACATAACTTACTTCATGGAAACAAAAAGATTATAATACTAAATGAAATGCGTTTGTAACATAGAACTTCGTCACTTTCACTGCAAACCCAGGCAATCGTTTCAGAAAACACAGAATGACGAATATAAGTAATTTATAACGAATTGATAGTAAATCCCCCGTTTGTCATTCTATTTTTTTTATTATACTTATTTCGCGTGACACATGATATTCACAAAATTTGCCTTCTAGCATATTTTATGAATAAACAAAGATTATATATTCCGTAATTGTGCATAATATTACAGATTTGTAGGCTTTTTATACGTAAAAGGGTTACTACTTACAGGTAAAAGGGTTACTACATATAGGCCATATCATTACTACTTATTGACAAAAGGGCTACTACTTACTGATAATACACCTATTTGCATCATTTTTTTGTGTTTGTTAACAAGCATTTCGTTCTATAAGGAATGTAATTATTTTGATATATGCCTAACAATCCGCACTTTGCTGTTTTTCAGTTTTTTCTTTTCATTACCACAGCCCTTAGATCGAAAATAACGGATTCTCAGCTAACTAAAAATACAAAATGTCAAAATGATTATCTGTATGCTTTTGAAGCTTCGCATATTGAAAGCTAAACCTATCGAACTTAAAAAAAACATATCGTATGTTTATAGAAGAGATTATAAATTATCATTATACGTACGTAGAAAGAACATATGGAACTCTTAAATAAATAATAATTCGTTTTTTATGAAAGCCATATATAACCAGAATTACTTTTGGAGGTATATTTTTCATATAAATGTCGTATTTATTAGTCATTTATTAACCTATTAATCACGCATTATAAGCTCATAGACAAAGAAAGTTAGCTTTATAAGAACAATTATGCAGAAAAAGCTACATTATTTTATTTTTTCATGTAAAATTCTTTGGTATTATTAAAAATGTGTCTATTTTTGCACCATATTTTGTGTCGTAAAGATATAAAAATTGAATTAATTAAATGAGGTATAGAAACTCTAACATGGGAAAGTGTCTAGCTACTAAAACAATAGCACAATGTGCGGCGCTCTTTTTATTCTGTTTGCTTCCTTTAAAAGGAATTTGCCAAACAGGAGAAAGTACGGTGAATACTTTAGTAGAAATGGGATTTGAAAATGTAGGGTGGACAGAAGATGGCAAAGAACGTGTATATGTCTTGCAAAATTCTGCGTATCGTCTGAATGGAGTCGGCATTGGTAAGGCGGTAGACATTATTCAAAAAATGGGTTTACCGGATAAAAAGCCATGTAGAATAATTGTTCTGGATAATAATATACCTCAGATTTCTCTTTACTATAAACCAATAATCGGTGATAGCGTTCCTGAAGCAAGTCGTGCGGATTGGGACGTTAGTTACAATTTAGGTGACTCATGGAAGCTGGTTCGGAAAGAAAAGAGAAAGAATAGTTCTTTGTTTAAGGTAGATGTGGTTGTGTATCCGGAAGTATCATTAAAAAATCTAGTGATTACGCAGGTATATCAAGTACTTTTTAACTTATCACCAGCAGTTGAGGTTTCATTTTGGAAAGGAATGAAATTGACTGCACAGGTAATTTTTCCGGTTTATAATGACGGATATGGTGATTTAGCAGATAAAGTACGTCCAGGATTTCTGACATTACAACAAACTGTTCGCTTACCTTATAATACGTGGTTGACAGGAACTGTCGGAACATTTAATGCCAGTCGGTATGGAGGTGATTTAAAATTACTTCATGTGCTAAAAACCGATGAACGTTTCTCGTTTGAAGGACGTATAGGATTAACCGCTACGTATGAATGGGATGGATTTGAATTTTACTATGGGACAAAGACACGCTTGACATGGAGTTTAGGGGCTAATTTCTACTGGCCCGAATATAATGTCCAAGCTAGTCTGAAAGGTGAACAATATCTATTGGGTGAAAAAGGCGTAAGGTTTGATTTAATTCGCCATTTCCGCTATTGCTCGATTGGCTTTTATGCAATGAAAGCACAAGGAGCAAAGTCAAATGGTGGTTTTAGATTTCAAATAGCGCTCCCACCTTATAAATATAAAAGGAAAGGATATATACCTCGCGTGACACCGTCCAAGAATATGGGTATCGCTTATAATGCAGGCAATGAACGCTATTATTATAAGGGATTCCGGGATAACGCAAGCGAGAACATAATAAGTAATAATAGTTTTAATCCATATTTTATTAAATCAGAATTACTAAATTTTTAATTTTATTGAGATGAAAAAGAAAAGTTTCTTCAACGGCTACAATGCTAAATTAGCATTAGCCGTAGTGGCCTTAACAGGGTCATTACTCACTGGATGTTACAAGGATGAAGGATTGGATATCATCGATCCCGATCAGAGTGTAACATTGCCAGCCGCCCAGTACACAATTACAGGTACAATTTACAGTGCTGAAGGTACTATCCTGACTAATGCAACAGTCGCATCAGATAAAGGTACTGTTACTCAAAACAGCGGTTCTTTCACTATTTCAGGCTTGTCACACGGTGCTGTAAAAGTTACAGCTACTTGCACAGGTTTCGACAAACAAGAAACTACTGTGAACATTGCTGAATTGAAACCGGGACAAGCTGCCGTTTATCCTGTTAATTTCGTGTTAGGCAAAACAGCTACAACCAAAGAAGTTGAATTGAGATATGACCTCAAAGTAACAGTTTTGGATGAAGACATGAATGAAATCGACGATGCTGACGTAACTGTATATGGTAAAGGTGCCGAAGAAGTAGATTATGAAACTACTCCTCTGACTGCCGGTGCATATAAGATTAAAGCAAGCAAAGACGGATTTGTATCTACTATCCAGTACATATCTTTGCCGGCTGCTAAGAAAGAAGTAGCTATTGACTTCGCAGATCCGTTCGCTACTGAAGAATATGCAACTGAAATCGTTTTGGTTAAAACTGCTACAGGAACAGTAGTTCTTGCAGGTGACCTGAAGTTCGGTAACAGATGGATGTTGGCTAAAGTTGTACGCTTGTACAATGACAAGGGTACTCAATTCTACGGTGAAGGTAACTCCAATACTTATGCGTATAAGTTTAATGTTCCTGAAACTGAATTCGTAGAAGAGACTACAACCAGAGCTATTTCTTCTAAATTCTTTAGTGCTACTTTCAAGATTGTTGATGAGAATGGTATTGAAATGACTTTAGTTCAGAAGATTGCTAAACCTACAGCTAGTACAGAACCGGGTGGAGAAGAACCGAATGTTGAAGTGAAGATTGACTTCTCATTCAATGTTGAAGTTACAAGAACTAATGCAGCTCCTACTTTTGTACCGACAGTAGATACTTTCGATCCTATGATTGTAAATGGAACTGATAGAGTTAAGCAATATACTTATGATATTCCAGTATTAGTAGGTATGAAGACTATTGACATACAGGGAGGTAACCTTGGCAGCGAAACTGCATTAGGTGTAGCAGTTGCTCAAGCTATGAAGGCAGCTACTGATACAATCGTTGCTGATGGATACAAAAACGAACTTATAGAAAAGGGATACAAATTCGAATTAGCACCTTACACTGCTGTTAAGAGTATCACTTCTAAACAAGAATTCGTTGATTTCACTATAGGAGTAACAAAGGTAACTTCTACTACTATTATTACTTCAGGAGATGAAGAACCGGTTGAAACAACTACAGATGTAAACATGGATCTGTCTGGAGTATATGCAAAATACCAAGCTGCAGGTACAGCTACCGTTAACTATGCCGATATGGAAATCATTAAGGTTTCTCACGATCATGGTCATGACCACGGTCATGGTACAGGCAACGCTGGTGGTGGTATCATCGAAGCTGAATAATTCTGATTGTTAAGAACAATAGATCATAATTGACCCGAAAGTATAAAGTGTATAGAGAAAGGCAGATGCAGATGAAGCGAATAATAGTTACGTACTTGTTTTTATGCTGTGTGTTTGTACTTTCGGCTCAATTAACTTACGGTACTACAGGTTTGTTGCATGCCCCTTCCGCAGAGATGCAGAAAGATAAGACAATAATGCTGGGTGCCAACTTTATGAACAAGGAGATAACTCCTCCTACGTGGTACTATCATACGTACAACTATTACCTGAATGTGACCTTTTTCCCCTGGTTGGAAGTGGCGTACACATGTACACTTTTCAAGGCGGAAGCACTGGGCTTGAAGCCTTACGGTTACTCGGGTTTTACGAATCAGGACAGATATTTCTCTGTCCGACTGCGAGCTTTGAAAGAAGGGCAATTCTGGAAGTATATGCCGGCTGTGGTTCTGGGAACATCAGACCCGTTTACTTCTTCCGGAGGTGGCGTAATTGGTTCATCAAGCGGAAACGGATATTTCAGCCGTTTCTATATAGCTGCAACCAAGCATCTGCCGATAGGAACAGAAGAAATCGGAGTACACCTCTCTTATTTATATAATCAGAGAAAGGAGTACAAACTGAACGGAATAGCGGCGGGTATCACTTACAATCCCAGTTTCGCACCGGATTTGAGGGTGATAGCGGAATATGATTCGAAAGATTTTGCGTTGGGTGCCACCTATTTGTTGTTCAACCATTTGCATTTACAGGTGGAATTACAACGAATGCAATATCTCACTGGTGGATTGATGTTCAGGTTCAATCTGAAATAAGAGAATGGTGAAGAATGAATAAGTAATAAAGAGTTAAATCTATTAAAAACTAAAAAACAATGAAAAGTAAATTAGTAATATTATCTTTACTGTTGTCAGGGGCAACCATTGCCAATGCACAGACTAAAGAAAAGTACTACAGTGAAAGCTGGAAGGACAATTTCTTTATCAGTGTAGGCGTGGGTGGACAAGTTGTGACCAACCCCAGCAACTTTGATTATGGATTCGGTGAATCCATAACACCTCTGGTGAATGTATCACTGGGAAAATTCTTCAGCCCGGTATGGGGTATCCGTGGTCAGGTTGCCGGATGGTCCGGTAAACTTCACACCCAATATCCTTTTGAAAACGTAGGCAAAAACGAGAATTGGTATAACTATAAGAAGAAGTTCGTTGCATTGAATGCTGATGCAATGTTGAACTTGACTAACCTCTTCTGCGGTTACAAAGAAGGCCGTAAGTTTGAGTTTATGTTCTTTGTAGGTCCTACATTGAATATCTCAAATTCTTATAGTACTTGGAATCTTGCAACAAAGACCACTGAGGTTACTAACGCTGATGGTTCTTTGACTTATAAGCAAGAACTGGATCCTTCTAAGAGTTATCCTAAAGATGATAAGGTACGTCTGTTGGTTGGCGCAAGCTTAGGTTTGGGTGCTAAATACAACATTGACCAGAAATGGGCTATCGACCTCGAAGCTCGTGGTACAGTATCTCCTTCTGTTTTCGGTTCTGTAAGCGATGCTAAAACTGAAGGTATTGTAGGCTTAACTGTAGGTGCAACCTATACTTTCGGTGGCAAGAAGTTCGTAGCTTGTGGCGCGAAAGTTGATCAGAATGCTATCAACAACGAAATCAATAAGTACAGAAGCGAACTGGCTCAGGCTCAGGCTGACCTGGCTAACGCTAAGAACGCTTTGGCTAACGCTAAGCCTGTAACTAAGGAAGTAGTGAAGGAAATTGAAGTTGCCGGTCCTCGTGCCATCTTCTTCAAGATTGGTAGCGCTCGCATCGATGATTACGGTATGGTTAACATCCAGTTGGCTGCTAAGATTCTGAAGGCTAACCCGGATAAGAAGTACAAAGTTGCCGGTTATGCTGACAAGGCTACGGGTAGCGCTTCCTGGAACCAGAAGTTGTCTGAAAAACGTGCTCAGGCTGTTTACGACGCATTGATTAAGGAAGGCGTTGATAAGGATCAGCTCGAACTCGTTGGATTCGGTGGTACTGCTAACATGTTCGGTAAGAACTATTTGAACCGAGTAGTAATTCTGGAATAAGATATAGGGGCAAAGAGTTGTAAACTCTAAACAAGAGAGGGGGCTTAACATGAGTTAGGCCTCCTTTTTTGTTATTATGACAGCAGATGAGTCAAATATCAAATTTTAATCGTAATTTTGTAGCCCATTATGAGTAGAATATTAGCGATTGATTACGGTAAAAAGCGTACGGGGATAGCCGTCAGCGATACGTTGCAAATGATTGCTAACGGGTTGACAACTGTACCTACACATGAACTGTTGACGTTCATCCTTGATTATGTAGGAAAAGAACCGGTGGAACGCATTCTTGTAGGGCTTCCTAAACAAATGAACAATGAAGCTTCGGAAAATATGAAGCGAATAGAGCCTTTTGTTCGTTTGTTGAAGAAAAAATTGCCGGCAATGCCTGTTGAGTATGTTGACGAGCGTTTTACTTCTGTTTTGGCACATCGTACTATGCTGGAGGCTGGGCTGAAGAAGAAAGATCGACAGAATAAAGCTTTGGTAGATGAAATCAGTGCGACTATTATCCTACAAAGTTATTTGGAGAATAAACGTTTTGCCTTATAATAATAAGGTATATATACTTAATATATAATAGTGATTTAATAATTTGTAATTAGATAAACAATGATTTTACCCATTTACGTGTACGGACAGCCCGTATTGAGAAAAGTGGCGGAAGATATTACTCCCGACTATCCTGATTTGAAAGAATTAATAGCGAATATGTTTGAAACGATGGATCATGCAGAAGGTGTGGGACTTGCTGCTCCACAAATTGGACTTCCTATTCGTGTTGTAGTAGTAGATTTGGACGTACTGTCTGAGGATTATCCGGAATATAAGAATTTCCGGAAAGCATATATCAATCCTCATATCCTTGAAGTATCTGGTGAAGAAATATCTATGGAAGAAGGATGCTTGAGCCTTCCCGGCATTCATGAGCCTGTAAAACGTGGTAATAAAATCCATGTCACATATATGGATGAAGATATGGTGGAACATGACGAGGTTGTTGAAGGTTATCTGGCGCGTGTGATGCAACATGAATTTGATCATTTGGAGGGAAAGATGTTTATTGATCACTTGTCTCCCTTACGTAAACAAATGATTAAGGGAAAACTGAATGCGATGCTGAAAGGTAAGGCCCATTGTACGTATAAGGTAAAAACTGTGAAATAAGCTAATCTTATAATAAGGTATAAAAGGCTCAAAAAATACAAAAAGTCTTCCGCTAATCCTACTAGGTAAATGAAAAGCATTAAATTTGTTTCGTTTACAAGCATTTATAAAACGAGATGATAAAAAAAATACTGACGGCTTTCCTGTTGCTTCCAACGTTGCTGTGTGCGCAGATCAATACGGAACGGGTGATGACAATCGCGCGTAACGCATTGTATTTTGAAGACTATGTGCTTTCTATCCAGTATTTCAACCAGGTAATTAATGCTAAGCCTTATTTATATGAACCTTACTTTTTTCGTGGTTTGGCAAAGATTAATTTGGATGATTTTCAAGGTGCGGAAGCGGACTGTAATGCTGCTATCCAGCGTAATCCTTTTGTGGTAGGCGCTTATCAAATACGTGGGTTGGCTCGTATTCGGCAGAATAATTATGACGGAGCCATAGAGGATTATAAGACAGCCTTGAGATATGATCCGGAAAATCTTGTCTTGTGGCATAATCTTTCTCTTTGCCACATGCAGAAGGAGGACTATGGAGCGGCAAAAGAGGACCTTGGCAAATTATTGAAAATAGCGCCCAGATATACTCGTGCTTATCTGATGCGTGGTGAAGTATCACTGAAGCAGAAAGATACGATACAGGCCTTGAATGATTTTGAAAAGGCGATTGAAATGGATCGCTATGATCCTGACGGGTGGGGAGCACGCGCTATTGTCCGTCTGCAACAAGGAAAGTATGCGGATGCTGAAGCTGACTTGGATCATTCTATTCATTTGAGTGCAAAGAATGCAGGTAATTATATTAATCGTGCATTGGCTCGTTTTCATCAGAATAATTTGAGAGGTGCCATGAGTGATTATGATCTGGCATTGGATATTGATCCGAATAACTTCCTCGGACACTATAACCGTGGTTTGCTCCGTGCTCAGGTGGGTGATGATAACCGTGCAATAGAAGACTTTGATTTCGTCCTGCAGATAGAGCCGGATAATATGATGGCAACCTTCAACCGTGGTTTGCTGCGTGCACAGACTGGAAATTATCGTGGGGCAATCAGTGATTATTCGAAAGTGATTGATGAATACCCCAACTTTATGGCAGGATATTATCATCGTGCTGAAGCTCGTAAGAAGATCGGTGATCGTAAGGGGGCTGAACAGGATGAATTCAAACTCATGAAGATGCAGATTGACAAACGTAACGGAGTTACAGCAGATAATAAGGATGTCGCGGATAATAATGCTCAGGATGGTGAGGATAAGAGCAAGACGCGTAAGAAGTCCGATAAGAATATGGACAATTACCGGAAGATTGTGATTGCTGATGACTCTGAGCAAGATCAGAAATATAAGAGTGATTACCGCGGACGTGTACAAGACAGGAATGTATCTATCAAGATGGAGCCGATGTATGCGTTGACCTATTATGAGAAATCAAGCGAGGTGAAACGTATCGTTCATTTCCATAAGTATATCGAGGAGTTGAATCATTCTAAATTGTTCCCGAAGCCTTTGCGCATCACTAATATGGAGGCTCCATTGACGGAGGAACAAGTGAAATTCCATTTTGCTTTGGTAGACTCACATACCTCGGATATTGTAGCAGATGATAAGGATGCTAAAAAACGCTTCTTGCGTGGGCTTGATTTCTATTTGGTTCAGGATTTTGCTAGTTCCATTGAGGACTTTACGCAGGCGATTCTGCTGGATGATAAATTCTTTCCGGCTTATTTCATGCGAGCATTAGTGCGCTACAAACAGCTGGAGTACAAAAAAGCGGAAGCTGAGTTAACTGAGGGTGTTCCCGGATCTTCTTCTGATAGTAAGAAACAACCTGAAGTAACGTCAATAGATTATGATATTGTGAAAAATGATTTGGATCATGTCATCCAATTGGCTCCTGATTTTGTTTATGGCTATTATAACCGTGCCAATGTATTATCAATGTTAAAAGATTATCGTGGTGCATTAGAAGACTATAATAAGGCTATTGAGTTGAACAAAGACTTTGCCGAAGCTTATTTCAACCGTGGTTTGACTCATATCTTCTTGGGTAACAACAAGCAGGGAATCACGGATCTGAGTAAGGCAGGGGAATTGGGTATCGTATCAGCTTATAATATTATAAAGCGGTTTACCGATATGCGTGAATAACATTTTTTTCTAAAAAATAAAATATCAAAAAAGAATTAGCTATTTTTGCGTTCTGAAAATTGAAATATACACAACATTATGATAAAGATAACATTTCCAGACGGCTCCGTACGTGAGTATAACGAAGGAGTAACGGGACTGCAGATTGCAGAAAGTATCAGTTCCCGCCTGGCACAGGAAGTGCTGGCATGTGGCGTGAACGGTGAGATTTATGACTTGGGACGTCCTATCAATGAGGATGCTGAGTTTGTTCTCTATAAATGGGAGGACGAGCAGGGTAAACATGCTTTTTGGCATACCAGCGCTCACTTGCTGGCTGAAGCTTTACAAGAGTTGTATCCGGGTATTCAGTTCGGTATCGGTCCTGCTATCGAAAATGGTTTCTATTATGACGTAGATCCGGGTGAAGCTACCATTAAAGAGTCTGATCTTTCGGCTATTGAAGCCAAGATGACAGAATTAGTAGCAAAGAAAGAAGCTGTTGTAAGAGAAAATATTTCAAAAACGGATGCGTTGAAGAAATTCGGTGAACGTGGTGAGAACTATAAGTGTGAGTTGATCTCCGAACTGGAAGATGGTCACATAACAACTTATACACAAGGTGCTTTTACGGATTTATGCCGTGGTCCGCACTTGATGACTACTGCTCCGATCAAGGCTATTAAATTGATGTCGGTGGCCGGTGCATATTGGCGTGGACATGAGGATCGTAAGATGATGACGCGTATTTATGGTATCACATTCCCAAAAAAGAAGATGCTGGATGAATATTTGGCTATGGTGGAAGAAGCCAAGAAGCGTGATCATCGTAAGATCGGTAAGGAAATGGATTTATTTATGTTCTCGGACACAGTAGGTAAGGGATTGCCGATGTGGTTGCCGAAAGGCACTGCGTTACGCTTGCGTTTGCAGGAGTTTTTGCGTCGTATCCAGGCACGTTACGATTATCAGGAGGTTATCACTCCGCCGATCGGTAACAAGTTATTGTATATCACTTCCGGTCACTATGCAAAATATGGCAAGGATTCGTTTCAGCCTATTCATACGCCCGAAGAAGGAGAAGAGTATTTCCTGAAACCAATGAATTGCCCTCATCACTGTATGATTTATAAGAACTCTCCGCGTTCGTATAAAGATTTGCCTTTGCGTTTGGCTGAATTTGGTACGGTTTGCCGTTATGAGCAAAGTGGTGAGTTGCATGGATTAACGCGTGTACGTAGCTTTACGCAGGATGATGCACATATTTTCTGTCGTCCCGATCAGGTGAAGGATGAATTCTTGCGTGTGATGGATATTATTTCTATTGTGTTCCGTTCCATGGATTTTGCCAATGTGGAGGCTCAGATTTCCTTGCGTGACAAAGTGAATCGTGAAAAATATATTGGTAGCGATGAAAACTGGGAAAGAGCTGAACAATCTATCATTGAGGCTTGTGAAGAAAAAGGCTTGACTGCCAGAATTGAATATGGTGAAGCTGCTTTCTATGGTCCGAAGTTGGATTTTATGGTAAAAGATGCTATTGGCCGCCGTTGGCAGTTGGGTACCATACAAGTGGATTATAACTTGCCGGAACGTTTTGAATTGGAATATACAGGTGCTGATAATCAGAAACATCGTCCGGTAATGATACATCGTGCGCCGTTTGGTTCTATGGAGCGTTTTGTTGCTGTGCTTATTGAACATACGGCTGGTAAATTTCCATTGTGGCTGACTCCTGAACAGGTGGCTATTCTGCCCATCAGCGAAAAATTCAATGACTACGCACAAAAAGTGAAGAAATTCTTGAAACAATACGATATTCGTGCAATTGTGGATGAGCGTAACGAGAAGATAGGACGTAAGATTCGCGATAACGAATTGAAACGTATTCCTTACATGTTGATTGTGGGTGAAAAAGAAGCTGAAAATGGAGAAATTTCTGTCCGCAAGCAAGGGGAAGGCGATAAGGGTACCATGAAATTTGAAGAATTTGCTAAAATTTTGAACGAAGAAGTTCAGAATATGATAAATAAATGGTAACTTTGCGCCCACTTATAAAAGCATAGCATACAATGATGTTCTAAAGACAGCTTTTATCTAATTAAAAAATAATAATTTGGGAGTAATAAATAAGAAACAAACTGGAAATAGAGGTTATTTAATGAAAAATGACAGCTTAAAAGGGCAATACCGGATTAATGAGCAAATCCGTGCCAAAGAAGTCCGTATAGTGGGCGATGAAGTAGAACCAAACGTATATCCGATAGCTCAGGCATTAAAGCTTGCCGAAGAGCGTGAGGTGGATCTCGTGGAAATCTCTCCAAACGCGCAACCCCCTGTTTGTCGAATCGTTGATTACTCTAAATTTCTTTATCAGCTGAAGAAGCGTCAGAAGGAACAGAAGGCAAAGCAGGTTAAAGTAAATGTGAAGGAGATTCGTTTCGGTCCACAAACCGATGATCACGATTACAACTTCAAGTTGAAACATGCCAGAGGATTTTTGGAAGATGGTGATAAGGTGAAAGCCTATGTGTTCTTTAAAGGTCGTTCGATCTTGTTTAAAGAACAAGGTGAGGTGTTGTTACTGCGATTTGCCAATGATTTGGAAGACTATGCAAAAGTAGACCAAATGCCGGTATTGGAAGGGAAAAGAATGACCATTCAGCTTTCTCCGAAAAAGAAAGAGGCACCAAAGAAGCCTGCAGCATCGAAATCCGCAGAAGGCTCGAAAGCGGCTCCGGCTGAAACAGAGGAATAAAAAAGAAATGAGTAACGCCACAGGTATAGTGCGTTGCCATATAATTTAAATAATTAAAAAATAAGTAAGATGCCAAAGATGAAGACTAACTCCGGTTCTAAAAAGAGATTTACTCTTACCGGAACAGGTAAAATCAAAAGAAAGCACGCTTTTCACAGTCATATCTTGACTAAGAAAACTAAGAAGCAAAAAAGAAACTTGTGCCATTCAACTACAGTTGACGTGACAAACGTAAGCCAAGTTAAGGAACTCTTAGCAATGAAGTAAAAAGCGTACAAAGTATTTTAAAGTATTAACCGAATGCATTAGCTTTAAGTCCGTTGCGTGAAGTAATGGCGCTAACATTCAAAAATTAGTAAAACTATGCCAAGATCAGTAAATCACGTTGCTTCAAGAGCAAGAAGAAAGAAAATTTTGAAATTAACCAGAGGCTACTTTGGTGCAAGAAAGAACGTATGGACCGTTGCCAAGAATACTTGGGAGAAAGGTTTGACTTATGCGTTCCGTGACCGTAAAAACAAGAAAAGAAACTTCCGCGCTTTGTGGATTCAGCGTATTAATGCTGCAGCTCGTTTGGAAGGTATGTCTTATTCTAAGCTGATGGGGGCTTTGCACAAAGCAGGAATCGAAATCAACCGTAAAGTTTTGGCTGATTTAGCGATGAACCATCCGGAAGCTTTCAAGGCTATCGTAGCTAAAGCAAAAGCTGCTTAAGTTTATTTAAACAGTTTACAAAGTGCTGATTACGAATGAGTAATCAGCACTTTTTGCTTATAGTAGGGGAGATCTTATATAAAATGTCTTGTCAGAAGGAAACAAAATCATGTTTTTCCTTGTTTCTTTGAAGGAAACTTACTACATTTGTTGTAGAAAATATAGCCGCATTGATTGGATCGGGAAACTCATCAAACTATTATGAAATACCGAGACAAGCTTCGCTTCTCAATGGCGGGCCACGCCCTTCGGGGTAACCTTTGAGTCGGTGGATTACAAAGAGGACGAGCGCTCAAATCATGTCATTCGGAGTTTCATCACATCATCGGTGCGGCTTTTTTATAAAGGGGAACGGTAATCTTGGTTGATTACCGTTCCTTTTTTCTTTTGATGCCACTTCGTCATTTTTGGAGTTATTACATAAAAAACATCCCATGAGTTTATTTCGCTTCATGGGATGTTTTTTATATAGAGAGTGATCTCTTGAAAGAATTAGTGATTTTGACGTAGGTCTTTTACTCTGACTGCTTTTCCTTCGCTTTGTGGCAAGGAACCTTTTTTCACTAGTTTCAGTTTGGGAGTCACTAATATCTCGTCTTTCAATTGACGTGTGATCTCTTTGCGTATCTTTTCCAATTCGATGTAATTATCAGTAGAAAGATCGCTGAGTTCTACTTCCACAATCATTTCATCCTGGTTGTTTACTGTTTCCAGAGTGATAAGATAATTGCTGCCTAATTGTGGGAATTGTACCAATATCTTTTCTACTTGCATTGGGAAGATATTAACTCCCTTAATGATGAACATATCATCGCTACGTCCTTTAATACGGTCAATGCGTAGGTGGGTGCGTCCACATGGGCATTCTCCGGGAAGAATACGGGTGAGATCTCGGGTACGATACCGTAGAAGCGGCATCATCTCGCGGTCGAGAGTGGTCAATACTAACTCACCAATTTCTCCATCTGGAACTGGTTCTCCTGTTTCAGGATCAATAATTTCAACCAGATAGCAATCCTCCCAAAAGTGCATGCCGTTTTGTTCCTGACATTCAAAAGCAACTCCAGGGCCGTTCATTTCTGTCATACCAAAGCTGTTATAAGCTTTAACACCTAACATACGTTCGATCTTTTTCCGTTGTTCGTCTGTATGAGGTTCAGCACCAATGACAAGTGTTTTTAAGCTGGTGCTTGTCGGATCTATACCTTCTTCTTGAATGACTTCTGCCAGGCGAATAGCATAGCTGGGAATAGCATGAAGCGCAGTTGTTTTGAAATCAGTGATGAATTTAATCTGTCGCTTACTGTTGCCGGCAGCAGCAGGAACTGTCAGTGCTCCCAAACGTTCTGCTCCATATTGGAAACCTAATCCTCCGGTGAACATACCATATCCGGAACTATTCTGGAAAACATCCGTTTTGCGTATGCCTACCATATAGAGACAGCGTGCTACCAGGTTTGCCCAAGAGTCCAGATCGTGCTGAGAATGAACAATCAGAGTTGGAGTACCGGTTGTTCCACTTGAAGAATGAATACGTACCCCATCTTCCTGCATATTACCTGAAACTAGACCAAAAGGGTAGGTGGCACGCATATCGGCTTTAGTAGTAAATGGGATTTTTCGAATATCTTCAAGGCTTTGAATGCTATCAGCTGTAATATTATGTTCTTGGAACACTTTTTTGTAATACGGTGAATTAGCTGCGATATTTATCGTCTTTTTAAGCCGCTGAAGTTGCAATTCCTGCAACTTCTCACGGCTCATGGTCTCTATGTCTTCTTCCCAGTATTTGTTATTCATGGTAGTTTGTTTTGGAGGGTCTTTACATTAATTTTTCGGCGATTTCTTTTCCGGCGGCCAGTGCTTTGAGGTTCATCTCTACAATAGCCTCGCCTTTGCGTTCGAAGATTTCGCGGATGCTGGTTTGTATTTTCTCATAATCAATTCCCAGAAAGGGAATGGTAGCACCAAGCAAAACAATATTTGCTACACGGATAGAACCAATTTCCTTAGCTACCTTATCCACATTCAGAACGATTTTATGGGGCAATTTATTCAACTCTGCTCGCACATCAGCTTCCGCAGGATAGTTGGGGATATTAACGAATGGAGTCTCGTTAGTTACTAGCCAGCCCTCAGGGCTTAAATAGGGGAGATAGCGTAGCCCTTCCATAGGTTCTAGAGAGATGATCAGATCGCATTTACCTGAAGGAATAAGGTCAGAGGCAATAGGTTGATCACTGATACGTAAATTGGATTGTACGTCACCGCCACGTTGGCTCATGCCATGTACTTCCGCTTGTTTCATATATAATTCGTCTTTAAGGGCGGCTTTGCCGATTACTGTGGCGATAGAGAGGATGCCTTGTCCGCCTACGCCGGAAAGTATGATATCTTTTTTCATGGTTTTACTTGTTTCGTTTTTTACGTGCTAAAGTTTGAATGCATTCTCTGCGTGGAATAATAACAGATACACCACGATATTCGATTTCTTCACGGATAATCTGTTTCATTTCTTCATAATTCTTTTTAAGGGGAACTACTACGCGAATGTGTTCAGGAGCTACGCCGATACCAGCGCAGATTGCTTCGATACGTCCTGTGCCGGCGGAATCCTGGCCGCCTGTCATAGCGGTAGTTTCATTGTCTGAGATGACAATGGTAACATTAGCATTTTCATTGACACAGTCTAGAAGTCCTGTCATGCCGGAATGGGTAAAAGTTGAGTCTCCTATGACTGCTACTGCAGGGTGAAGACCACCGTCTGAGGCACCTTTTGCCATTGTAATGGATGCTCCCATGTCTACGCATGAATTGATGGCATTGAATGGCGCATTGGCTCCTAAAGTGTAACAACCGATATCGCTGAATACCTTATGAGTTGGGTATTCCTCTTTCAGTACTTGTGTCAGTACAGTATACATATCACGATGTCCGCAACCTTCGCACAGTGCAGGTGGGCGTATTTCTACAAGAGAAGGTACTTTGAACTCTGATTTGTTGTCTTTTCCTACAGTGTGTGCTACCTTATCTGGATTTAATTCACCGTCCTGTGGTAATGTACCATCCAGACGTCCTTTTACCTTAACACCAATACCGAGGTAGCCTTTCAACTGCTTTTCAACGAAAGGTTGTCCATCTTCCAACACCAGAATTTCATCGCAGGCTTCTACCAGCTGCAGGAGTTGTTTCTTGGGTAATGGATATTGTCCAATCTTTAATACAGGATATTCACAGCCGTCAGGATAGTTTTCCATCAGATAGTTGTATCCGATACCACAAGCTATGATACCCATTTTTTTGTTAGGCCCATCTATGTATTTATTATATGGAGAATTTTCAGAGGCTTCAATGAATTCAGTCTGACGTTCCAATAAAATTTTGTAACGCTTGCGCGCATTACCTGGTAATAGGATAAATTGGCGTGGATCTTCACTGAAAGATATTTCATTTTGAGCTTGTTGGGGCTTTTGCTCTACGCCCGAGCGAGAGTGGGCGAGACGAGTGACCATACGTAATAATATCGGTTCACCAATTTTTTCAGAGAATGCGAAGCCGTTGTAAACCATGTCGTATGCTTCTTGCTGATTGCTTGGTTCGTACATGGGAATAAGTGAGAAATCACCGTAAAAACGGCTGTCTTGTTCGTTTTGTGAAGAGTGCATGCTGGGGTCATCCGCTGCTATTACGATTAATCCACCTTTTACACCGGTGACGGCTGAATTGATAAAACAGTCGGCAGCTACATTCATACCTACATGTTTCATGCACACTAATGCTCGTTTACCAACAAATGACATACCCAAAGCGGCTTCCATTGCGGTCTTTTCGTTAGAAGACCAACGACTGTGAATATTTTTTTCAGCCGTAATGGGTGCCATTTGGATGTATTCTGTTATCTCTGTAGAAGGAGTGCCGGGGTAGGCGTAAACGCCTGAGAGTCCGGCATCTAATGCGGCTTGTGCAATGGCTTCATCGCCAAGTAAAAGTTGCTTGCTCATATTTGATTGTTTTAATGTTAGTCATGGATTATTAATAAGGAAATAATCTGCATTTTTCATTCGCAAATATAGCCTTTTGCTTTTGTTTTATTATGATTTTACTTGAAAATCTTTCTTTCGTTTAAAGCATTCCAATATTTTCTGGCATTTTTCATATGATCAGCGTAATTGGAGGCAAAATTGTGGGTGCCGGAAAAATCTTCTTTGGCACACATATAAATATAGTTGTGTTTTGCATAATTCAGCACAGCATCAATGCCGATGGTTGAAGGGATACGTATCGGTCCCGGTGGTAATCCGACATTTAGATAAGTATTGTAGGATGACTTTACATTCAGGTGCTCATTTGTAATTCTTCTTAGACTGAAATCTTGAAGTGCAAATTTGATGGTGGGATCAGCCTGTAAGGGCATCCCCTTATTTAGACGATTTATGTAAAGACCCGCAACCATGGGCTTTTCTTCATTATTATTTGTTTCTTCTTCTACGATAGAGGCGAGAGTTGATACTTCTTCCGGCGTCATGCCTATGGTTGTGGCTTTAGATAATCGTTCTTGGTTCCAGAACTTCTCATGTTCTCTCTTCATACGGTCAAAGAAATCATTTACGCTCATATCCCAGTATACTTGATAAGTTTCGGGAATAAATAGGCTGGCCATTGTTTCCTTCGTATATCCCATTTTTTTTTGAAATAGCGAGTCGTTCATTGCTGTGGCAATTTCAATAGAATCGATCATAAGCTGTTTACCTATACTTCGAGCAAGTCTATCTAAAGTGCGCACATTGCTAATAGTTAGATTCATAGGTTCTTGGTATCCTCTATATAAACGGCTAAAGACGTGGTAAATGCTCTCTCCCGGGCGGATGGCGTAGCGTCCAGTGTGGATGTTTGAATTGTAGTCGCGCCATTTAGCCATCCAGAGAAAGCCTGTAAAACTTTTCGGATGTCCCTGTTTTTTTACCTTATTATATATGGAATCCGATGTATCGTCTTTGTCGATATAAATATAAGCTGTTTTTGGGGGATGAAATTGTGGATAGAATAAATGATAATAGAATGTTCCGGTACAAGCTGTACCAATAAAGAACAGGGCTATCAATCCTCCTGTGAGAATTCTTTTTGTCTTCTTTTTCATCGATTTCTACAGTTTTTTAGTCTGGCAAAGGTAAGAAGAATCTATGAAATAAAAAAAGAGATGCATAAGCATCTCTTTTCCTTCGAGCCGCTAGCCAGACTTGAACTGGCGACCTACGCGTTACGAAGTCTCTAATAGATTCCTACGTATATTGCTGATATTCATGCAAGATTCTATGATTGTCTGAATTTTTTAAAACACAATCTGCTATACAATTGTCAGTTTAGCGGTAGAATTAAACTGTTAATAATAAGTTTTAGATCTCCCCTTTCAATGCTTTTGAAATGCTATCTGTTACCGATTGTGTTGAAACTGTTTCTTCATCTATTTCTTCTTTTGCATTATCGGATTGAATGGCATCACCTATAATTCCAAACAGCCGATGGTCCTCCTTATTATCTGTGTCTTTACTATATAGAATATGCTTCATGTTTTTGTCGAAAACATATAGATAGTTACCTAAATCAAAGTTACCTCCTTTCGTCTTACACCTAAATTTATGATTTGCTTCCCAACCAATGAAAGAACGGTTTATTTGCAGGTTCCTTTCTCTTATTTTGGCGTATACTTCATCATTTTTTTTCAGGGTCTTATTAATCTTTTCTATGTAATCATTTACTTTTCTTTTTGCTTCATTATATTTGTATACACCTAATGAAGAATAGCTATCAGACCATATCTCCATTGCACTTTTCGCATTCTCAAATTCGACTTCTTCTTCTTCTAGTTCATCAAACATGATTTTTACTTCATTTGCATATTGTAAAGCTAATGTATCGGTATATATGGAAGTAAAAGCACTATCAATTTTGGTTTCAATTGGTTCATAACTCTCAAAATCATAGAGTGTTTTGAACATTTCTTGTTTAATAAGCTCTGCGGCTTTTTCTTCTCTTGATTTGCATCCTATCATTATTAATGCAATAATTGCTAAAAATAAAATCTTCTTCATAATTTTAAATATTTAGTCTGTTCTTTAATTCGTTGAATACATCGGGATTATCTAGTTCTTCCCAGTAGTATTTCTTATAGCTGTCCCGGTCAAAACTTTGTTTCTTCTCATAAACGATTAGGCATTGTTTATCACAAAGAACTATTATAGTGGATTCAAGAAGGCAAGCGTATGAGCGAGCTTGCAAAAATGCTTCTTCTATCTCTTGGTTGTTCTTCATGTAAAGTTTGGCTTCAATCAACACTTTGGACTTTTCCTCATCCGGCTTATTTTCATAATGCAAAGCGTAATCTGGGAATATCCGGTGCCCACGTCCTGCATGTATTGGTAATTGGCGAATGAAGTCTTTGTTCTCATACCATCCCATAGAGTTAAGCAAAGGTTCTAATAACTGTTGTTCTACGTCTCGTTCTATCTCTATACTTACATTTTGGGGTAGTGTAGGAGCGTACAGCTTTGGCAAGGTTTCTGTATCAAACCCTTTTGCTTTTATCATTCGCAGGAGTTCTGAATAATCCTCGCTACTCATCGGCCATCCGTTCACTCCCTGGAACTTCTTTCTGATAAGCGGATGCTTTGAAAAATAATCGTCTGCTTGAAGTTCTTTCAATGTGATGTGAGGAATATCTATTTTATTTCCTATATACGTATTGCTGTAATAGTGGAAGAATGGATCTATCACTCCATCTGTTTGAGCGATCCACAAACAAGTGATTGCGCTAACTGGTGATGTTTCGTAGTGAATTAGAATATCTCCCTTCTTTGTCTCTGGGCTGGCTTGCCAAAAGTCGGTTTTAGATATCTCTTCATTATTAATCAACCCACCAATACACCACGCTTGTGATGGTTTTGGAATTTCGGCCTTCTCCTTTGGTGTGAAGTTTGGTGCGAAATCGTATAAAAATGCGCATAACTCTGCCGGTGAGAGATTATTTTTTGTTCTGAATTGATAAAACATTTCACATAGTTCCCAATAATACATACACCTCGCCTTGTAGTCTGGCTTCTTGGGAATAGTGGGTAGTTCTATATCGAATGTGTCGGCTATCTTGTGTAGCTCGAAGAAGCGGTAAAGAAAAATATTCGGGAAGAAAAAATTAGGCTCGTAGTAATATAGTAAGAAAGACGTCCACACGATAGTCATAAGCATCGTTTCATAGTCTTTTATCGGTATGATTACCTCTCCATTTGCCCATAAACCTCGAAAAATCGTGTCCTCAAATTTTTCTTTGGCTTCTTTCAAAGTTTGAGGTGTGGGTTCATCAGGAAATTCACTAATATTGTAGCACCACATGCTCTCCATGAAGTCCTCAATGAAAGAACGCCTTTTCTTATTATCATTCCAAAGTTCTAATCTTGGATTGTATTTAAACATCAAGTCAAACTCTGATAAGTTTTCGGAGGCTTTTTCAAACTCTTTGATAGCTTTCTGTCCTTCTGGAGATTGCTTATATAGGTTCCATGTGTATTGGTTGAATCTCATAGTTTATACCCAATTCATTACAGTAACTACTCCTACTACTATAGCCCAATCTTGAATTTCATCAGCAGGAAGATCGTATGGTATAAACCCTTCCTCTTCATTAAAAGATACACATTTTATATATCCATCTTTTTCTGAGGGCATAATTTTTTTTATAACTACTCCATCGGGAGTAGCCAATGCATACACTTCTCCCCATCTAACATGTGATCTACTTCTCCATATTCTGCACCCTACAATAGAACGTTCGGGAATACTTCTTTCTGGATGACTTCTATTAATCATACTTCTTCCTCGTGTCCTAATGGTAAAATCACAGCCTGCTAAATCAGGAATAATGTATCTATCGCATTTATTGGCTTCTATTGCAACTTCAAAACCTGATGGCATTCCACATGAGGCTGCTTCTAATTCGAATAAAGGAATGACATTTTTATTATTACATTCCAAGTGGGGAGTATTGTTTGCGATATTATCGCAGTCTGCTTCGATAAAAGGGATAATGATATTCCTTCCGAATCTTTCTACTATATTGTTATATAAATCTTCGGTGAGAATCTTTTTCCCTGTCTCAAGCTCAGATAAATACGATTGAGAAATACCCACTTCTTTTCTAAATGTCTCTTGATTCATTTTTAGAGACTTACGCAGTTTTGCAATATTTAGTTTATTCATATATTGTTAAATATTGTCAATATAGCGATATTTGTTTGCGATAAATAGCGATATATTGCGATAAGGTAGTATATTTGCATCATCAAACATTCAATGATACAAAGAAACGAAGAAAGTTTGAGTAACGCAATAGTATAAACATATTAAATCACACGGTTATGAGCACGAATTTTAGAAATCAGATGAAAGAAGTCATGTCACTTGCATGGTCTTTCGTGAAGAGAAACGGTTTTTCAATGAGTGAAGCACTGAAAGTTGCTTGGGCAAACTTAAAGCTGAAAGCTCAAATGAAAAGTAAGATTGTGAAGTTCTACTTTCAAAAAGTAGATGGTTCTGTACGTGAAGCCTATGGCACACTGAATGAAAAGCTGATGCCAACTATTACAGGTACTGATAAGAGAGCGAAGAATGACACTGTTCAAACTTACTATGATACCGAACGCCAAGAGTTCAGATGCTACAAAAAAGCCAACCTTTTAAAGATTGCATGATATGAGACAGTATAGGGTATGTGACAGCATAGATGCTTATGAGTTTGAAAAGTCTTTAGATAAGGCTTGTACTGAGCTTGATAGAGTAGACGGTATGTCAGAGGCAGAAGCTTGCACATACTGTAATACTGATACCAAAGAAGAAGCCTTGCAGAGTATTCAAGAAGAGATTGAGTACATAGAGTTTCAACTTGACAGAATGGCGGTATGATAGAAATGATGATAACATTGGCAAGCCTGTACGCTGGGTATAAACTGTTCAGAAAGTCAGGTGATAAATTTTTCTATGAGGATTGATTGCACGATTATGCAACGCACGACAGTCCGTGTAGACGTAGAGAATATTCTACATGGGCACTATTGATTAGTTCTTTGACATTGTGGAACACTGCTATATCTTCTTCTTCACCCACGATATAGCTGAAATAATGCAAGATATAAAGGGCTTGTATGTCAGCATGTGACATTGATACATGACAGTTAGCTTTTGACTGGAATAAAAGATGAGTTAACTTACGACTCAGCAAATGTAAGGGCGCTACTTTGGGCGCGAAAACAATGGATAAGTAAAACCACAGCAAAACCGTCCATTAAGCAGTAAGCATACGGGGTGGGCGTCCGTACTGGTATTGATATAAAAGCCCGTCAGTTCTCGATTACTGGTACAACTGTCTAAAAGGTTGGCGGGCGCAAACTAATACTTATTGTTTATGAAAGAAATCGAGTACATGAAATTCTTGGAAGATACGGTGAAAGAACTTTCACGTGAATTGAAAGCTACTACTGATTGTTTGGCGGCTTTGTCTATAAGACGTACAAGAGAAATGGATAGTTTAATGCTGCGTATTGATGATGCAGTTCACCAAAGTAAATGCACACTTGCTAAAGTAAAGGAGAAGTTGCCGTGAAAGTGATTATGTTTTCTTTTTCATTGGTCATATTATTATGTATGACAGTGATACTATGTAATGCTGTTATCAAAGATAGTCCCATGTATATGTCCGGTGTTATACTGACATCTATAATGTTTGTTTTATCTATTATACTTACTGTTTTGACGTTTTCGGAGTTGAAAGAGGATTATTGACATAACTGTTTTTGTCGTGTTTTATTTTGTGTTTGTACTGGGGTGTGTCGTTCGTGAGAATAGCGCGCCTTTATTATTTTGGATGGTTAGCTTATCGGTTAGAGCTTCGTGTTGCGCAATCAATTCAAACGAGTGAGAGGGGTTCGATTCCTCTACCATCCACGAATCATTAATTTAAAATTAAATCTTATGGCAAAAGAATCAGAAGAAAGAAAAAAAGTCAAAGAGAAGCTGATAAAGAAAAATGATAAGCTACCTTTCTCTTTATCTCTTTATGTGAAAGTGTCCCGTATGGTTCAAGATTTGAATCGTTTGGCGAGAGCCAATCGGCTTGTAGAACCGGAAGATGTACTTTATTCTATTCAGCAAGAAGGAGCTCCTAAAGGGAAGTTCTATGTAGTAAGGAACTACTAATTATCAACTCACACGATTATGGATAGAGTATTTACAGAGCTCACACCTGAATGCGAGATTACAGCACGAATGTACGCACAAGGGTATGAAAAGAAAGAAATTGCAAATCTCAAATGTCGAGCAGTTAGTACAATAAACAACCAATTGCAGAGGGCTTTTGATGTTTTGCAGGTGAGGAATGGTCGGGAATTGGCAACCATGCTTTATGAACGGATAGCCGGTGTGAAGTTCACAATGGATTTTTCACCTATCATTCGTACATCCGTTGCCTGTGGTTTATTATGTGTCTTTTCTTTGTCGCTTTACCACGAACAGAGCGATATGAGAAGGGCACGAAGGACGAAAATTGAAACATTTGAAAGAGTAAGGAGGTCAGAATGAATGCAGAAACTAAATTAAGTACCCTTTATCGAATCGGAAATAGGATACCTCTGAATAAGTCGCAAGCAGCGGGATTTGTAGGTGGCCGGTATAGGCTTGAAAAATTAATTAGAGAAAATAAAATTCGGGCGACAAAAACGGGACCGACTAAGATGTCTCCTTATGATGTGAATGCCTGCGATGTGTTTCTCTATGCTATTGATTCTAAAGAACAAAGAATATAATTAACCCTTTAAATTTACAATTATGAGCCTTATTAAAAAAAGTAATGAATTAGTAATCCCTACCACCGTAAAGATGATGATTTACGGCCAAGCCGGTATGGGAAAGAGTACGGTAGCATTGAGTGCCCCGAAACCGTTGTTGTTGGACTTTGATAATGGTGTTAAGCGTATGAACATGGCGCACCTGGAAAACATCGATACTGTACAAGTTACCTCTTGGAGTGATGTCCAACAGGTTTTGCAAGAAGATTTGTCAGCCTATCAGACAATCGTAGTAGATACTATCGGTAAGATGATGGATTTTATCATTACTTATAAATGTGGAACTCGCCAGCCGTCTATCAGGGATTGGAGTGGTATCAATGCTGAATTTTCATGGATGACGAGAACATTGTCAGGTTTGAATAAGCATATCATTTTTGTAGCCCATCGTGATACAAGAAAAGAAGGTGATGATACGGTGTTCATTCCTGCTTTACGTGAGAAATCTTATAATTCCATCGTTACAGAATTGGATTTACTCGGTTATCTCGAAATGAAGAGCGAGAGAGGCATACAGAGACGTACTATAACCTTTGATCCGACTTCGAGAAATGACGGTAAAAACACCTGTAATCTGCCATCAGTAATGGAAGTGCCTATTATTCTTGACAGAAATGGCAATCCGACCGCAAAGAACGACTTTATCACCACTAAGATAATCAATTCTTATTTAAGTATGCTGGCGGCTAAGAAGGAAGCGCAGGAAAAGTATGATAAGGTGATAGAGGAAATCAAAGAAAGTATCGAGTTTATAACTGATGCCAAGTCTGCTAATGAATTCGCCTCTCATATTAATGAGTTTGAACATGTTGGTAGTTCTCTGATGAAAGCGAGAAGCTTGTTTGCCGCCAAAGTAAACTCTTTGGGGTTAGTATTTGATAAAGAGACAAAAACTTATTCAGATGCAGCCTAGATATCGCTTTTACGCCACGATTCTTGATGCCTTTTGGGGATATCTGAATAGTGATGTGATTTGGGATAAATATTGGGGGTGGTCAGAAAACCCACCCCATACTCCCGAAGAATTTCACGAACAACAGTTTCAAGAACTGATAGACCGGATTAATCGCAAGCCATTCGATAGCGAAGCGGCAGACAAGGGAACAGCCTTTAATGAGGTTATTGACTGTATGATTGAAAATCGGAAATCCGAAACTGTGCAGGTTGAAAAGGTATATAAGGTAATACGCGAAGGAGCTTGTGACGAAACAGGTAAACCTTTGTATTACGATGAGGTTCAAACCAACGAGGTTATAGGTTTGAAAGCTACCTATAATAATCGTATTTTTACTTTCCCAATCTCACTTTGTCGAGAGTTTGCCAATTACTACAAAGGCGCATTAACCCAACAAAGAGTAGAAGCGATTCTTC